>OJHE01000014.1_pt1 | contig 218893 bp, 204 predicted proteins | sample 1595221 | NCBI WGS metagenome assembly OJHE01 (sample SAMN05416831, study PRJEB24817) | seawater metagenome | isolation source: Sea water | place: Canada:Atlantic | collected 2013-07 | reverse complement strand
CCTCGAGGGCGGCCGAGAGCAGGTCGAACGTCTGGGCAGCGCGTGTCTGGAAATGCTCCAGCCGCTGGCGCCAGTCCTCGCCGTCGCGCTTTTCTGGCCGCTCGATCAGCGCCTTCTCGGCCCGTCCCGTCGCATCGGCCGGCGGCAGCCAGAGTAGGGTGAGATAATAGGCGCTCTCGAACCGGGCGCCGGTCTCTTCGGCGGCTGCCCGCCGTTCCTGCTCTATCAGCCAAGCGGCTGGACACTCAAATGTACTCTCTTCCAGCGAGACCGCTTCCGCTCGCACAGCCTCGAAGAACAAAGCCCAGCCGGACCCGAACCGGCGGAGCACATTGTTGACCCGTGCGGTGACCGCCACGAGTTCGGCTTCCGTCGAGCTTTCAAGGTCGGGACCCCGATAGCGGAAGCTTGCCTGGAAGGCGCCGTCCTTGTTGAGGACGACGCCCGGCGCGACGAGGCACGCCCAGGGGAGGTAGTCTGGGAGCCCAGCCGGTTTTGCCGCGTATTCGGAAAGATTCAGCATGAAAGATATTCCTTGTGACGGGCAGACCGGATCGCGACGGCGAGAAAGTCGGGGTCAGACCGGGCCATGAGGACAGCGAGCGAGTGTCCCGCCACCCAGACCACCAGCCCCGGTATCCAGAGCCGGAGGCCAAGGGCCAACGCTGCCGCGATCGTCCCGATGGCGATGGCGGCCGAGCGAGGCGCGCCTGCCATCAGGATGGGTTCGGCGAGCGAGCGGTGGAGGGGGATTTCGTAGCCGTCCAGCACTAGAGCACCGCGCCGCCGCCGAAGGAGAAGAAGGTCAGGAAGAAGCTGGTCGCCGCAAAGGCGATGGACAGGCCGAACACGATCTGGATCAGCTTGCGGAACCCGCCGGAAGTCTCCCCGAAGGCGAGCGTCAGGCCAGTCAGCGTGATGATGATCACCGCCACGATCCGGGCGACAGGGCCTTCGATCGATTGCAGGATCTGGTCGAGCGGGCCTTCCCAGGGCATGCCTGTGCCGGCGGCATGCGCAGGCAGTGACAACACACTCACCGATGCCAGCAATACGCCGGCCTGAAGCGATCGGTTGAGGGCCTTGATCTGGTCGTAGAACATCCGTCGGTCTCCTTAGTTGACGATGTTGAGAAAGGGGGCGGCGAGCGGCTCGGTCCGGTATTCGGTGCCGTCAAAGCCGGTAATGCGGAGTGCCTGCTCAACGCGGCGCGCGCCGCTCGCGCGGGACATGAAGACGATCACATCGACCGCCTCGCCGATCAGGGCATGGGGAAGGGCGGTCGTTGCTTCCTCGACCAGCTGTTCGAGCCGGGTGAGTGCGCCGGAGGCGGAATTTGCATGCAGCGTGGTGATCCCGCCCGGATGGCCGGTATTCCAGGCCTTGAGGAGGTCCAGCGCTTCGCCGCCGCGTACTTCGCCGACAATGATCCGGTCAGGCCGGAGCCGCATGGTCGAGCGCACCAAATCGCGGAGTGTGATGCCGGACCGGTGCGTCCTGAGCTGCGTCACATCCTCGGCGGAACAGCGAAGCTCCCGCGTATCTTCGAGGATGACGATCCGGTCCTCTGAAAGAGCCGGTTCGGACAATAAGGCATTGGCAAAGGTCGTCTTCCCCGACGACGTCCCGCCGGCGACGACGATGTTGAGCCGGTCTTCAAGCGCCTGCCGGAGCCCTACACAGAGCGCCGGTGTCAGCGCGCCGGTCTCGACATAGGTATCGAGCGCGATGGGTTGGCCCGCAGGTTTCCGGATCGCAAAACATGGCGACTCCGAGACAGGCGGCAGGATGCCTTCGAACCGCTCGCCGGAGCCTGGCAGTTCGGCAGACACAATCGGGGAGGCCCGGTCGCAGGCTTCGCCGACAGAAGATGCGACCAGCCGGATGATCCGTTCGCGTTCGGCGCGGCCGAGCGTCTCGGATGCACGGCGCAAGCCGAAACCCGCCTTCTCGACCCAGACCGAGCCGTCAGGATTGGCGAGTATCTCGATTGTATCGGGCGCGGCCAGTGCTGCCCCAACCGGCCCGTCAAAAGCCGTGCGGAGCATCGCTGTGCGGCGGGTCTCGGTCTCGCTGGTCTGGGGCAGGGCAGACATGGTTAGGCGTGGTCCTCATCAGTGATGGGGCCAGCATCAGGGCATCAAATGCTGCCGCACAGTTGGGGCAGGAGGACAAGAAAGGCGCCTGCGGGACCTACGAGGACGCAGAGGGGCAATTCACAGGAAATCGCGCCGCACGGATTGATATCGGACCGGAAAGCAAGAATAGAACAAAACACGAACACCAAGGAGAAGCCTATGGGTCGCTACAAATCCGTTCTCATGGCCGAAAAGGATGCGCGGGACTTCCCGCACCATGTCGAATTGCCTATCCCTCCCTTCGGCCTCGGCAAACGTCTCGACATCATCGCCGCCTGGCTCAACACCAATATCGGTCCCGACTGGCGTTCGCACAGCCATCTGGAGAAGGGCGAGCACACAGCTCGCTACATGTTCAGGTCAGAGCAGGATGCCAATTGGTTTAGAGAGGAACTCAACTCAAGAGGCCAACTTGTCTGTGAAGTGGACAACGGTCGGATCGGAAATACACGAGAATCATAGTACCCGAGACGACATCAACTAATGCCACATTTGATATTCTTCTGCTTCGAATAGCCCGGATCAGCGGCGCTCGTTCTAGATTTGTCTTAGCAACCCGCCGGACCCCGCGAGAGAGTTTGTTGGCCAAAGCGATGAAGGGGAACTGAAGTGGGTAACCACGCTAATCCCGGAACAGGCATTCTGGCTTATGGATCTCTAATCGTCGATCCGGGCGAAGAAATTGATGCATCTAAGATAGGCATAATAGAAAATGCGGAAACACCGTTCGCTGTAGAGTTCGCTCGACAGAGTGGCGCCAAACGAGGTGGGGCTCCGACGCTAGTTCCGGTGGCAACCGGAGGCGCAAAGGTAATTGGCAAAATAATTCTATTGAAAGCGTCAATCGATGACGCAGTCGACATGCTCTATCGACGTGAAATTCAGGCCGTTGGGTCCGGTAAGCGCTATACTATTCCCCCAGAAAGTGTCACGGGCAGAGTAAGGGTGAAACAGCTGCGAGATTTTTGTGGGGTTCCCACAGTGCTGTATACGGACCTTGATCAAAATATCGAAAGTCCTTCTGCCGCAAAGCTCGCCGAGCTCGCCATCCAGAGTGTTTCAATCGCCGATGCGGGGAAGGATGGTATCAGCTACCTCATAGGCGCTAAACGAAGTGGCATTCGAACAGCGCTGTCAGAAGCATACACAGAAGCGATCCTTGAAAAAACTGGAACCCGCACACTCGAAGATGCATTGCGGAAACTTCTGGCGGAAAAGGACTAAAGCTTAGCCTTGCTTCTTTTTGTTCAAATCGAAGCGCACTTCGCCGCAAAGGCAATTGAGCGCCTGTGGTGTTGGCCCGGAATATGACAGCCTTAAGAGACCTTTGCATACGTTGCATCTGGCTGCCTCGAGAACGGCTTCAAATGCGGCTGCAATTTTCTCGAATTCTTTCGGCTCAAAATTTTGCCACGCGTTGAAGTGTACTGCCGGATTTACACCCCACTCTTCGACTTTGCTTTGCGCAACCGCACCTTCGAATGCCGACAGTGTTGCAGCTATTGACTGTTCCGACTCTGTCTTTCCCCAACTCTTTGCCGCCGCCAGTGCTTCCTTCATGCGCTTTCTGATTGCAGCCAATGCAGGAGGCAAGGTGTCGTTAAGGGTGTACTGACCATCTGCGTGAAAGGGTACCGCAGCGCGCAGTCCGTCTGCCAACAGATATCCAATATGTTCCAGGTAATGTCTCAGCCGACCGGCGGCAGTTTGAACATCTCCTGCCGTCAGCGCCGCTCGGACCCGGTCCATCATATCCAAATCGTCGTAAACCAATGGTCCCGTATCAACGGTCCATCCTCCGAAAGTCACTGCTTGCGCAATGAGATTTTCAGCTCGCATGAAATTGAGCCACACGCGGTCATGCGTTGTAAGTACAAACTGTGTGTCTGCAAACTCCTTCAAAAGGAGGTGGCAAACCTGTCGGCGGTGTCCTGCATCAACTGACATCAGAACATCATCAAGCACGCAAAAGCGAAAGTCGTCGCCCAGTGTCTGCTTCATCAGCGCCAAGTAAAGACAAAGCCCCATTCCATCTTGGTGACCCTCAGAATGAAATGCTCCGGGAGGAAACTTTCCCCGCCCGTAAAAGTCGACATCAAGATTTAGCTTTGCTGGGCCTGGAGTGAGGAGACCTTCGAAGTCTTCCTCGTCGCCCTTGTTCAATTGTTTGTAGTAAGAAGCAAAATCGTTCTGAACTGCCTCGTAGATATCATTGAGTTCTGCGACGCTAATTGCGTCGAATGTGTCTTTCGCATGTTTGGCGATTTTTGCGCGTTCAGTTGCGCCTCGCCAAACATCGACAGCGGTTACCCAAATGCCGTACCTTTCCTGAGCTAGGATAAGCTGCTCTTCAGCTTTGTCTGCGTCTGACAGTTCAGGCAGCTTTTGGATTTCAGTTTGCAAAACTTCTAGCGCGCCGAGGGTAGCTTGGTCTCCAATCGCCCATGGTTTTGCAAGTGCCGAAACGGCCTCAGCCAAAGCCTCGGTAGATCCAGTTGCATTATCGAGGAGCTTGTCGACGGTCTCAATATTCGATACTGCTTCACTCAGCTTTTGCTTCTCAATTTGCCTATCCAATTGCTCACAGTACTGAATGGCTCTTGAGAGTGCTGTTCGACATTCTGTGATCTGTAGGTGCACACTTGATATCTTGTCCGCGATCTCTGTTAGGTACTTGTCTGCAGCCTTTGCTGATTCCAGTTTGACTTCGAGGTGAGCGCGCAGGTCCTCTTCATTCCAAGCCGCATCACACAGGGGACAACCATTTTCGTCGACCAATGGAAGTCCGGCCTGAATGAGTGCTTTTTGTCGCACGGCTCTCCACGCCGTCAGATCCGCTGAGAGCTGATTTAGGGCCTCTGTTGCGTCGCTTCGGCCTTTCGTTTGGGCCAAAGTTTCAGCCTTTAGGCTTGCCTGAAGACTTTGTGTTTCTTTGAGCGCCACGTCTTTTGGAGGCGAAGGCCTTTTCCCGTCGGCTGCTTTTAAGCCATCCTTGAAGTCGGTTTTTGATGAAAGCGTGGTGATATGAGGAAGCTGGAGAGTTTCCCGATGCAGGTTCACCTTCGACAAGATCGTCTCGGCCTTGATGTCCGATATCCCGAGACCTTCGGCAAAGCTGCGTTGCGCTGCTTTTGCAGCAGTGTCTGCATTTCTTGAAGTGGTCGCAGCACTGTTCGCCACAGTCGTGAGCGATTTTCGTATGGCGTCCAACCGATCTAGTCGGAGCAGGGCTTTTACATCCTCGTCCCTCTTTCCCGGGGCCGTGATAATGTATTTGACGATTTCTCTACGCGATAATGCGAACTCGGGATGCCGTGCCACCTCCGCCAACGCTGCGTTGGTCTCTTCGTCGTCAGGTGCGATTTTGGGCTTACTCGGGCGGGCTACAGAGCGCTCAATTTTGAACTTCTTTCCGCTCGACGTTAGAACGCCTTCAACCACGACGACGGCTTTGTCAGAGGCAGCGCCGGCATCTACATGCGGCCCATGCTTGCTCACACTGAGTTCATCTGTGCCAGCACCAGTAAGACGAGTTATCGATCCCGTCAGAACGAATTCAATTGCATCTACGACGCCGCTTTTGCCGGTGCCGTTTGGACCGAACACACCAAACCTGGCCTGCGAAAGGTTCAAGCTCAGATCTTTGATGCCCCGGAAGTGGGATATCTTTAGGCTCTCGATCTTGATCAAGGATCGACCTCTTCGTCTTTCTCCGGGAAGAGCGCATCCTCAACTCTTTTTGGGGTAGGGACGTTATCACCCAAAAGGACATCAACTAGACGCCCTTGAGCATCCTCTGGCATGATCCCAGCCTCCTTCATGGCAAGGGCGTACGCTTGGATTACTTGATCGACGACGGGGGACTGAGTTTTCGATTTGGCCACGCGTTTCTCCAGTGACTTTGACGGTCGAAACTACTTTAGCCATAGGTTGACTGATTTGTCTTTTTGCTTTGAGCGAGACCCACCGATTTTTAGTGCATAATCACTGATTGCGAGTACGTCGATTTCAACGCCATTTACGGTCCGCAATACGTGGTGTGACGGCCATAAATCACCGATGCTAGTTCCAGATGTGCGGATTGGACCGGTCGACGACGCGTTTCGTAAGTGCCTCCAACTCAGTTCGTGCGCGCGCTGCATCTGCTGGCGTTTCGAGCGGGTTCTTGCCCGGCCGCTGCCTCAGCCATTCGAAAATGAACTCGATGAGCAGATCCGTCTGGAACGCTGTGCCGGTTGCTAGCTTCTCGATCTGGTCTTCGACCCGTTCCAGCCGCTGGATGATCGCCGCATCGGGCCTGTCCTCAGGCGGCGTGAACAGCAGGGTCAGTGCTTCGTCGATCAGGTTGCCGACGTGGACACCATGCTCAGCAGAGAACTGCTTGACCTTGCGATGGTTCGTTTCGGAGACGCGAATGTGCAGCCTGGGATTGCGCGCCATGTCCTAAAGTTCCCGTCCGCCATTTTCTTGGGCTTGAAGGTAGTAGCGCGCGATCTGGTCCTGTATTCCGCCGCGCTGCTGCGGCGCGCGCTCTTCCTCACTTGCAATATCCTGCGAGATCTCATCCTCATCGCCGATGTCCGGTCCCACCGCTCGCGCCAGCCCGCCGGAATTATCGTCCGAGGGCGATGGTCCAGATCGATGATATCCGCCCAGCCGAGACGTATCCGAGCCGGCGGAGGCAATCGGCAGAGCGCCGACCCGCTCCGTGAAATTACGATCTTCGTAGTAGCGGAGTTTCTTCGCCCGGATCGGCGGATGGCTCGCTAGAAAGATCAGAGCGTCATCGGCTGGCATCTGCATCACTTCGCCGGGTGTCAGAAGAGGTCGTTGGGTTTCTTGTTGCGAGACCATGACATGACTGAGCCAGGGCGCGAGCCGGTGCCCGGTATAATTCTTCTGGTTTCGTTGCTCCGTCGTGGTGCCGAGCATGTCGGAGATGCGCTTGGCCGTGCGCTCGTCATTGGTCGCGAAGGCGATCCGGACATGGCAATTGTCGAGGATAGAATTGTTCTGGCCATAGGCTTTCTCGACTTGGTTCAGGGACTGCGCAATCAGGAAGGCGCGGATTCCATAGCCCGCCATGAAGGCGAGTGAACTCTCGAAGAAGTCGAGCCGCCCAAGCGCAGGGAATTCATCAAGCATCAACAGCGTCTGCCGGCGGTCTTTTCCATCCGGCAGCTCTTCGCAAAGCCGCCGGGCAATCTGATTGAGGATCAATCGCACGAGAGGCTTGGTCCGCGAGAGATCAGAGGGCGGAACCACCAAATACAACGACGCTGGCATCTCACCCCAAAACAGATCCTTTATCCGCCAGTCTGAGCCTGAAGTCGCTCGCTGGACGACTGGGTCACGATAGAGCCCTAGGAACGAGATCGCCGTCGAGACGACCGACGACTTTTCATTCTCTGATTTGTTCAAGAGCTCACGCGCCGCTTCCGCCACAACCGGATGCGTCAAAGGCCGTTCGCGACTTCCGAGGTGGTTCGTCTCAAGCATGCGCTCCAGCGTGTCACCGATCGGCCGGGCCGGATCAGACAGCATTGTCGCCACGCCTGCGAGCGACTTGTCATCTTCGGCGTAAAGAACATGCAGGATGGCGCCAACGAGCAGTGAATGGGCCGTCTTGTCCCAATGGCTACGCCGCTCCAGGGAGCCATCAGGATCGACCAGAATGTCCGCCACATTCTGCGCGTCGCGGACCTCATGTGCCCCGAGCCGCACTTCCAGCAAGGGATTGAAGCGTGAACTCGACAAGTCTGTCGGATCGAACCGAACGCATCGAGAGAAGTCCGACCGCCATTTCGACGTGAGCGCCCAGTTCTCTCCCTTGATGTCATGAATGATCGCATTGCCCGTCCATGAAAGAAGAGTCGGGATCACCAACCCAACACCCTTGCCTGACCGGGTTGGCGCGAAGGCCATGACATGCTCGGCGCCTGCATGTCGAAGATACCGGCCTTTGAACCGTCCGAGCACGACACCTGACGAACCAAGCAGACCAGATCGCCGAACATCCCGAACCGAAGACCAGCGCGCCGAGCCATAAGTCGTCGCATTCTTCTCGCGCCGAGCCCGCCACAGCGATGCGATGATTGCCATCACAATCCCGGCGATACCGCCCAGCGAGGCAATCAAACCCGCACGCGCAAACACATCTGGCGCGTAAGCGTCATAGGCATACCACCACTGGAACAGCCGCCACGGCTTGTATACTGGTTGACCCGCAAGCTCGAACCATGGACCACCCAAACGAGGCTGATGATCGAGAACGCCAGCGACCCACTGCGTCGCAATCCACACCGAACAGGTGATCAGTAACAGCGTCAGCAGGAACTGCCCCAGGAGAAACTTGGTTGGAGTAATGTTGGGCACCTCCGCCGACGCGTGGCTCCATAGTGTCATTCGGGCTAGGAAATGCGATGGGATATTGGGGGCGTTCTGAGGAGGTCAACATTTGAGCTTCGACTTGTACATCGTTAATGTCTTTAGACTTCCAGTTGCCGAAGAATCATGCTGCTCAAAGAGGTTTGTCTTGATTGCTCTTGAAGGTCGATGTCTGTTTCTTCATTACTGCTAAACTTCCTGCCCGTCGCGCTGCGGGGCGAAACACGCATTTTCGTAGGTTATCGGCCCTATGAGCAGGAAACGCTGGAAGAGTTGCGGCAAGAATTTGGTCAAAGCCACGTCTTCAAACGAAACTACGAGGACAACACTATTTTGGAGATCCCCGTTATCACCGGGGCGGAGCCACTTTCAAACACGTCAGCTGAAGAGGACCTAGCGAAAGCTCCTTGGCTCTGGAAGCCATTGCTGAACGCTGCGCTTTTGCGCGTTTTTGCGGGCCAAAGAGAAATAGTACACGACTATCCTGTAAGTGTTCTCGGAAACCCCAGAAGCAATTTTATAGCGCATTCGGACCTGCCAGATTGGATCCGAGTTTTGCCTTTGCTCGAATTCGATTCACGGACCCTGTATGGCACAAAACAAGGCCCACGATTTGGGCTCGTTTGTAATGCGAGGACTCGTCACCAACTTTTGGCTAGCTGCGATCAATTGTTGGATATCGGTCTTTCTCCGCTGGGACGCTATGTGCAGATTGAATTGCCTCAGAAAGACCTTCGATTGAATCCCCGACAACTGACAGTCGGTCGAGTGGCATCGATCGACGGGGATGCGTTAATTCTCGATGATCATCGAGATGGCTTTGAACGTGTGAAAGCCAACGAAGCGAGATTGACGGGAAACCTTTCTGATTTCGACTGGTGCGTGAACTCACTTCTTCCTCACGACGGCGAGGCGACCTTGGCCAAGGCCCGAGCAGCAATCAGCGCGCTAAATCAAGGCCCCGGAAGACTGAATCTGATCAGTCAAACAGCCGATTATCTAAGAACCGCGGGGTTGGAGGCGGTTCCCGGTGTGTCTTTTGAATTGGGCGAATGGTTGTCGAGTTCGGACGCGGGATTCCCAGGAACAGAGATCATCGACAAGCCCACGCTAGTATTTCACCCATCAGGGCGTCCAAATGACACTTGGAATGAGCGGGGAATCAAAGCCCATGGCCCTCATGACCAACGAACATTTTCGCCGAAGCAACTCAACATCGCGGTCATTTGCCAAGGTCGGTATGAAGGCCAAGTGGACCGGTTCATGGGCAAGTTTCTTGACGGTATGCCAGATGTTGAACTCAGAAATGGTCGCAAGCCTTACGATGACGGCTTCTTAAGCCGTTTCCGTCTTGAGCGCGCCAATGTTCAAACCTTCCGCACGACCTCTGCAACGAGAATGGGTTATGAGGAGGCATGCAAAGCTGCACTGAAGCACGCCGCCGACAATGGATTCAGATGGGATTTGGCGATTGTGCAAATCGAAGAAGAATTCAAGGCTTTGCCGGGGCGAGAAAATCCTTACTTTGCGTCGAAGTCTATGCTGCTTCGCAACGATGTTGCAGTTCAAAATGTTCGCATCGAAACTATGCGCGATGCCGACGCCAGCCTCATTTATACAATGAACCAGATAAGCTTGGCTGCGTATGCGAAACTCGGCGGTCGGCCTTGGTTATTGAGCGCTCAACAGGCGGTTACGCATGAGCTTGTGATTGGTCTTGGTTCACATACGGAACAAAAATCGCGATTCGACGAGAGCGTTCGATATGTAGGCATCACAACTGTGTTCTCTAGCGATGGAGGATACCACCTCAGCGAACGAACCGGTGTGGTGCGATTCGAAGAATATGCACGTGAATTAACGGATACGCTTACCCGAACGATTGAGCGCGTACGTCGTGAGGACAATTGGAAGAATACGGATAGAGTGCGGCTGGTTTTTCACGCATTCAAGCAGATAAAAAATATAGAAGCTGAAGCCATTAAGGACGCAGTGGAGGCTCTCGATCTTGAGAATGTGGTTTTCGCTTTCGTCCATGTGGTAGAGCGCCATCCATTCTTGATTTTTGATCGAAATCAACAAGGGTTGCCGCAGTGGCAAAAGGATCCTTCAAAGCGAAAAGGTGCGCTCGGACCTTCAAGAGGGGTCCATATTAAGCTAGGGGACTTTGAGTCGCTTGTTGTGTTTGCCGGTGTGAACGAACTGAAGCAGGCGGCACACGGAATGCCCCGCGCTTGCCTCCTTAAGCTTCACCGCCATTCCACATTCACGGACATGACATACCTCGCACGTCAGGCGTTTGATTTCACCGCCCATTCGTGGCGAGTTATGACTCCGGAACCATTTCCGATCACGATAAAGTACTCTGATCTGATTGCCGAGCGACTTGCTGGGCTTAAAGAAATTGAGAGCTGGGATGATGATGCCGTACGATTTCGAAATATCGGCAGAGCTCCTTGGTTTTTGTGATGGATATTGCAGCTATCAAGACGACGCTGAGCCAGCGCCTCTTTGAGGCTCATGAACTTCCAACTCACGTAGAAGCCTGTTCACGGTTCTTGAGTCCATGGTGGGGCGATCTAAGCAATCTACAGCAGGTAACTTCGAACGGTTCTTATCGCGATGTGGCCACGATGGGGTTCGCGCTGAGCGCGTCCTCGCAGAATGAAGCGCTGGCTACGGCGTTCGTCGAAGGCGCAATGCAATTGTCCGGACGCGTTCCTTTCGCACAAGGGCGCGCGCCATCTTTGGAAATGGACGGAGTGGCGCTGTTTGGACTCGCTATTGGATATCGATCGCTATCTGCGCACAATTTGGATCATGCGTGGCTGCAGGAAATACTAGAAAGGTCAGCTACCGCGCTTAAAGGGGATAATTGGCAATGGAGTCTAGTGCGGTCCGCACAATTCGCACTCGATCCCAACATCGAGATCGCCGAAATTGATCCGACGCTGCATGTTGCTATTTGTGAGCGCTTTGGAATGCTCATCGATGAAGATCTCAGTCAACGTGCTTGGACTCGGCTTGTTGAGGATATCGAAGACAGCGACCCAAGTCGGCGAGCAGCGCTCCAAGGAACGTTTCTGGCATGTGCATCAGCGTTGGCGCGGCTGCCAATACGTGGTGCCGGTGTTCGAGAGCTAATTGAGATACTCGAGGGAGTTTCTCGATCTATGGGACACTGGACGTATGAAAAGAAGCAAAGGGTTCAGAACGTCGCGCCGCAAAAATGGGAGATTGACCATGAGTACCACGTTCAAAATCTTCTTTGGACAATTCTACGGCCTGTTTTTCCGGATCTTGTCGATGAGGAAACCTTAAAGAAGATTGGCCACACGTCGCCGCGATATGATCTCGGTGTTCCGAGCCTAAGCACAATAATTGAGGTCAAGTTCCTGCGTAAGAGAGGTCAGGCAGCGCTGAAAGATATCACTGATGAAATTGCCGCAGACCATTCCTTATACCTTCGACCAGGGACCGGTTTCACTCGCATGCTTGCATTCATTTGGGATGAGACGCGGCAAACTGAAGAGTATCAAACGCTAAAGGCTGGATTAGAGCAACTCGGCGGCATCGAGCGGATAATCATCATTCCACGTCCGTCCAAAATGAATCGCAATGCCAACGTATCGGCAAATAAGTAGCGAAAATCACTGCGGCAATTGTTAGGTTACAATCTGCTGAACGGAGCGAAGGACCGTCAAACTAAGTTAAACTGCGACGGTTCCACCATGTTCTTCGGTATGCAACGCAATAGTACTATGCCGATCATGAGCATCGGTTTCTGGTCGCGGCGATAACATCCGAATAAAGACACTCATTGCCATAGTCTGTCTCTGCAATTTCCCCAGTGCCAAACCGCATAATCGAACGAACTCGGAATTGCGAACTTGGGATATCAAGTGCTTCGCGATGTATCTCTGCCCAAGCGCCACCGAATCGATCGATTTGCGTGATTCAGCAAAATTGCGCGCCGATGCCAGTCCAAGCGCTGACGGGGTACAGGAACCAGCGCAAAACTGTCGCGCCCCACAATAGTTGCGAACTCTCCTTGAGCTAACTCGATTTTCCGCGAATAGATTCCTGAAAAACTGGTCCAATTTTCCGGCTGAATGTGTGGCAGTCCGAGGCGTGCCGCTTCCACTTTCGCTGCGATTTGAAACTCCTCTTTCCTGAGGCGATCTGCGACTGCTCGTATCAGCTGGCCGTTCTGATCAAGCGCGTAGCCTTCGCTTCGCAGCCAAGCCCTCCGGATGTTTACCGATTTTCGTAGCTCGGCCGCGAATGGACCTGCTGCGCCATCCAACACATCAGCGTTCATCCGATCCAGCCACGTCTCTGCTTGTCGTTCAACAAGCGCTCCAATCGGCAGCCAGGAGCGAACATCGACGACGAGGCCGTGCTTTCTCGCATCGGCCTGCAACGCACGTTCCTGGAAGTCTGCTGGGACTACCCAGGTGCCATCCGTATTCCGCTGCACAACACCAAGCCGCCTCAGCGCCTCCAGCCGACGTTTGTGAGCAAGCCGGTACGCCGGCGAACTCGATGGATCCGCGGCCCCATGCAACTCGTCCGAGTACACCCCACCGTTACGCTCCGCGATCGCTGCTATCGTCCGGTCCGCCGGCTTCGGCTCGATTGGTTTCCGCCAAACCGAAACAATCCCGCCAGGCTTCGGCAATTGAGCCGCTTCTTGCTCTGTCATCTCGATTGACCAGACCCGTCCGTCGAGCGCTTCGATCAGCGCCGTCGTGCCGTTCCGCAATTCGTCACCCGGCAAGGTGGCGGCAAGGCGCCCCAGCACTTCGCCAGCAGAGCCCAATTCACGGGGTAGGGCATACAGACGTGACGCATCGATATTGCGACCCTCGAGGTTGGCGAGTGACCGAATGATGTCCCCACGTCTGCCCAGTGCCCGCAGCGTATCCTGCCAACCATCTTGCATGGCCCAGCTGCCATTCTTGTGTCGTGCTGCAAGATCGAGCGTCCGAAGGAACCGAAGTCGGCGATTAACGACCGCGCCATCGAACCTCGACAATCCGCCCCGTTGAGTCTCCGGCGTGTAACGTCCATCCGCCAGCGACCGTGCAATGTCATGATCGATCGCAGTCAGCGCCTCGCGCTCGGCCTCGTTCGACCTCGCCGCCGCCATTTCCCGAAGCCGCCTCTGGCCAAGTTCGAGCGTCACCAGCTCCTGCGCCCGCGCCCGAAATCCCTGCGTGATGTATTTGCGGTCGATCAGCAGTTCGCCATTCCGCGTGTTCCCACCGCGGATCACGATATGCACATGCGGCTGCGCGGTGTCGTGATGATTGGCCGCGACCCAATCGAGCCGGCGGCCGAGATCCTTCTCGACCTGGCTCATGAACTCCCGCGTGAACCGCGTCAGATCCTTCATCTGATCTGCGTCTTCCGGCGAGACGATCAGCCTGAACTGCCGCCTGTCCTCATCAGCCCGATCATTGAACGCCTTTGCATCCGCTTCATCCACGCTCCGGTCATAGAGCTTTCCGCGCTCACCCTCGCGCCCGGCACCTTCCCGGCGGATGTAGGCGACATGCTTTGCAAAGCTCGCCGCGCCGCTTGGACCTGCCCGCGCAATATGCACCTTCACAATGACGCGCCGGGTCCGCTGGTTGGACCAGTGCCGTGCGAGCGCGGCCTGTACTTTTCCACGCCCCGCGTGACGCACCGCTCCCGGTGCCAGAGACTTGCGGCCGCGCGTTCCAAGCCGCCCCTTCGCGACGACACGTTTCAGCCGCTTCAGCTGGGTCTTTACCTTGCCCTGCGACCTGATCTTTCCAAGGCGCGGAACGAAGTCGAAATCGTCGCTCACGGCTCCAAGCGCGCAGCGGATTGCAAATCCGTGCACCCGCCTTCCGGCGCCGGGTCACACAAAAAGGGATGTGCAGACAATGGGTTAAGTGTCGCTGGGTGACACTCCCTTAATCTTGCCCTCCGGGACACAGAAGCCATTCCCGTCCCGCTATCTATCGCTTTGACGGTCGCCTGATCCTCAGCCGACCGGTTGCCATAAGTCCATATGGACCTGGCGACGCCAATGATGCGCGCGCCGTCCTGAACGCCGAAGTATCGTCCATCGACTGACAGGGGATGAGAGTTGAGCAGGAAAACGTCGCCGGCTTTGAGGGTCTGACAGCCCTGCCAGACGGGAAGGGCGCTGCCGGACTCGGTTACTTTGAGCGCATCAACAGATGTGATCCCGTTGATGGAGACCTGCGTATCGCATCTGCAAATCTCGTCACCGGATAGGCCCGCAACATGCTTCAACAAGGGCCAGTCGGAGCCAACAATTCCCTCATCGTTCAGCCAATGTCGAACCTCATCCGAGGGCGCAAACGCTACCAGATCGCCTGTCGAAATTCGCGCCGACCGGTCAACAAAGTAAAGGCCCTTGGGCATGCTTTCCGTCCGGTTCCAGATGAAGTCGGACCGGTTGATAATGCTGGCGGAGACCATGAGGCCTAGCCCGCATCCCATGCCTAACAACGCGATTCTACGACTCATCGCGAAGGCCTGTCCCCATGAACCTACGTCCATTGGTGTAAGCGATGATGTCCTTGCCGCGATACCAGACCTTGGCGCCGATCTTGTGATAAACCGGGCCTGTTCCCAGCGAACGCATATTGACCAGGGTCTTCGGTTTGAGGCCGAGATGGTCAGCGGTTTCATCCGTGTTCATCCATTCGGTCGGGGTTGGGAGGTTTGATTTGGGTCGAAGCTCCTCTCCACTTCTATTTGTCTCTGTCATAGCGTTGCTTCTCCTTTCCTCTACGCAACTCGAAGCCCTGACAGACTGCCAACTCATCCTCAGATTAAGAGTGTCTAACTTGCACCACACGCTCGCGACACCCTTGAATCCCCAAAGAAACCTCACGTTAGAATGCAGCGCTGATAGGCGTATCAGCACCTTCGTTGCAGACCCTTTCGGCATGAAAGAAGACCGCTCCGGAGGTGTCTCCGGAGCGGCTTGGCAAGGCTGTGATCTACCCTAGTCGCGCGCGTTCCAGAGAATGACGTGCCGGCCTTTCTTGCCCTTGACCGGGGCGAGGTTTGCGAAAATCCGGCGCGGTCCGATCTGCGGGTCTGCCAGCGTCAGCGAGACATAGTCGCGTCCCGATGCCTTCGACTTGCGCATCCAGCCGCCGCCGATTTCGGTCGAGGTTTCACCGGCATAGATGCGGTAGTCCGGATGTCCTTCTTCGGTCTTTTCTGCATTCTTCTCGATGCGGATTGCGGCAGAGAGGTTCATCATTGCGAGGGTGCCTTCAAAGCCGGACTTGGTCTCGCTGACATATCCGAGTGCGTTTGCCATAGGGGTCTCCTTTACTTTCCTTGGCGTGTCTCCCGGGGACCCCTTGTCCCCGTCGACGCCGGACCGCCCGGACGGGGGCTGAGCGGCTAGAACCCGATAGGGGCGAAGCGCATGCGGAGCACCGCCTGGGGCGATGAAATTTGCTGCGCGAGGAGCCGCAAAGCGGCGGGGAAATTTCTTCGCCGCAGGCGGTTTCATGGCCGCTCAGTCCGCGTCCAGGTCTTCAAGGCAAAGACGGAAACAAGGGGTCAGTGACACGCTTTTCGGGAAGAAATCAGACCCCTCATCACACGCGTCTCGATTGTCCATCGAGACCTCAAGACGCGCGATTTTTTTTGAAGGCATTTTCATGGGTCGCCCAGGTATCGGAGCCACAATCCCCAGCCTCAGAAAGCGGAAAGCCGCCCGGTGACAGGCACCGGGCGGCTCCTCAAGCTGGCTGAACAGGAGACGATTATTCAGGCAGCGTCCTGATGCTCAGGCGTCTCATCGGACGCGTTTTCCGCCCCCGCTTCGAACAGGCTCGCAATCCGTGTCCACGCATCGGCGGGCGGTGATCCGGCCCCGTCGACAAGGCGGGTCGGTGGCACCTGCATCCAGCCCGGTCGCCAGTCAGGATTGGCCTCGCAACCCTCCCCGCTGATCCGGTTCGCAAGCTCCTGTTTCTGCGCCTTGCCCGTCTCGGCGCGGCACGATTCCGCGAGCGACAGGGTCGCAATATCTCCGATCATCGCATTGATGGCGCGCTTGTCCTTCGTGAGATCGAAGAACACATCGTCGGGCTTCCACGCCGCCGAAAGGTCGGTGCCGCAGACATGCAGGACGGCTTCGACAATGCCATTCCCGGCCTCGAGCGCCCGGGCCATGACGCTTGCCAGAACCGTCAGGACTTCTTCATCCGACATGGCGAGCAGCGCAGAGAAAAGCTCGCACACGCGGTAGTCGTCGCCGTTCCGGCGAAGGGCCGGATTGACGTTCAGCGCCTTGAACAGGGCGTCAGTCTGAACCTTCTTTTCGGCGAGTGCAGCCACAGATGCCGAGCCTTCGACGCTCGCTTGCGTCTCATCTTTCCGGACGCGAAGCTCGTGAGGACGCACGTCCCAGAGCGCGCTCCCCGCCATCGCATGCGCGACCATCAAGCGGAGAGCAATCGCGGGTGATGTGGCCAAACTCGCCTGAGCAGCAGCGTGGCGATGAAGCAGGATGTATTCCGCAAGCGGGCCGGACATTTCTGGCCGAACGGCTGCCGGAACGGCGTCGCTGTCACCTTTCGAACCCTGTTGCCGCTTACGGGCCTCGGCGGAGGTCAGCTGTCCCTCGTGGAGCTGGACCGTCCCGTCATGGCGGATTTCGATGAAGACCTTCCCGCCATCTTCCTTGGCGCACTGGACATATTCCCAGCGGTGGAAATACGCCCCGCGCTCAAGGCAGATGACATCGCTCCAGCCGTCTTCCTTGTAGGCCTCGACCCGCTCGGCAATCGTGGCGGATTGTGCCTGCCAGAACTGATCCGCATCCGCAAAGACGCCATGCTCGCCAAAGAGGTCGGCAGTGACCTGTCCTTCATAGGCATCAAGATCGAACAAGGCCTTGTCGGTGGTGATCGTGGTCCCGCCCGTTATCCATGCCTTGCACGACCGGCCCATCGGGGCGCGTTCGGTTTCGCTCTCGAAGAGGCGAAGCCATTCGGCCTGCTGGTCGGGCGTGGCGAGCGTCAGCGCGCGGATCGTTTCACGGTCCAGCTCGTCCTCGGCGTAGAGCTTGCGGATCGGCTCGGCGAGCGAAGCAAGCGCGAGCACACGCCGCACCATAAGCTCGGTCACGCCGAAGAAGGCGGCGATATCCTCCACTGCCTTGCCTTCCTCATGCAGCCGTTTGAACGCTTCATATTGCTCCATTTCTGTCGCTGGCAGGCGTCCGACATTCTCGATGACGGAGGCGGCAATCGCGGACGCCGCATCCTTCTCGGTCATGATCGCGCAGGGGACCAGCGGCGTCTCGCCTGTCTCCTTGGCGATTTCTTTCAACGCGAAGAAGCGGCGGCGTCCGGCGATGACGCCATAATACTTGCCCTCGCGGCGGACCAGCAAAGTCTGCCGCAAACCGCTCTCGCGGATTGATGGCAGGATGTCGGACACGTCCGGTTTCTTTCGTCCATGACGCATATTGAGTTTTGAAATCCGAAGCTCGTCGAGCGGGATGTGTCTAAGGTCGGGCTGTGCCATGGGGGTCTCCTTTTCTGGCGGGTGAAGCGAGAGACCCAGCGCCCATGCAGGGCCTCTCCAGTTGATCTTGGTGAAGGGAAAGCCCTCGCTGTCGCGGCAGGCTTCTGGGTCGGTCTCGCCCCAGTCATAGTCGCGGATCGTGATCAGGGGCGCGCGGCCCTCGACCCAGATTTCGGCGACCTGGGCCTCGGCAATGACGAGCGTCATGCGCGGCCTTGGGCCAAGCAATTCAGTGACGGTGCGGGCAACGCTCATGTCGAAGCCCAGCCCGTCACGGTCGCAGCAAGCCGGGCCGCAGCGGCGCGGCCTGCGTCCAGCGCCTCGGATAACAGCTCGTTCGCAACAGTGGTGAGGTAGCAATTGTCCGTGCCGGGATAATTCCACTCGACGCCCCAGAGGCTGGCGGCGTGGTGATCCAGTTCGATTCCGTCGCGCTCGACCGAAAGCACGATCCCGCAATAGAACCACTCGCCCTTGCGCCATGCTTCCATCACGGCTTCGGCCTTGGCCTGCGCCTCGGCGAAGCGCTGGCGGAATCCGTTTCCCGGCCCAATAAAACCGGGCGCGTCCTTGTAGAGCGAGGGCCAGAATCCGTCCTGCCGCTGGTCCGGCGCGTCGGGGCAATCGTCGGCAACAATCCGGGCCGTGACCGTGAAGCCCTCGGCTTCGCAGCTGATCGTATCGCCTTCGCAGGCGTAGGTGTTGAAGTGCTGGGTGAAGGTCATGGCGTTCAACGCGTCCAGAAAACGTGAACGTCTTCGAACCCTGTCTCGAACACCATGATGTCGCCATTCAGCTCCATGTCGCGGGCGAGCGCTGACCAGTCGATATAGTATTCGAGGGCTGCGGGGATTTCCGTCCCGGTGTCGCGGTGGAGTTCTTCGGCGAAGTCTGCCCGGCTCGAAAAGCAGCCTGCGTAATCGTCGAAAGCCGCCACGGCCTGCTCAAGGTCGTCGCCAAAATGGCGATGGACCAGCGCGCCGAGCCTGCCATGTTCGGCAATAAAATCGGCCAGATTACAGACTGTCCCGAAGCTCGCATATTCGGAAAGCTGCGCGCCTTCGAAGCCTTCATAGTCATGGATCGCCCACTCTTCGGCGTCCGGCAGCGGCGACGTCACCAACATGGCGCGAACCTCGGCCATCACCTCATCAGGTGTCGTCGCGTCGATCCAGCGCCCGTGCAGGCAGCCATTATTGTAGGCGGCAAGGCAGGCCACATAGATACGGGGCCGGTCTGGAGATGTGGGTGCAGCGTCTGCCGCAAGGGGGGCTGAAGGTTGCGGTGTGGTCATGGCGTCAGTCTCGTCTCCCCGCCCAAATGTCCCTCCCGCATCAGGCGGGGGTGGGCGGCGAGAAGGCCGGCAGGCCGGACCCATTAGCCGGTTGCGCAAGGCGGAAAGGTAGGACGCTGAGACCACTTCCAGACGCCTTCAGCCCCGTCGCCTTGCGCAAGCGGCGGGTCCGGGCAGACCGGTCGTCCGCCCACCTTCGTCTGATTGGGGGACTGTCCTGGACGCCGGGCGGACGGTTGCAGGCCGCGGGACGCGCCAACCGAGCCGAATCCCGCAAGACAGACTATATGAGCCTACACATCCGCACCTATCGCGAGCAGGACCGCGACGCTGTGATTGCGCTATGGGAACGCTGCGCCCTGACGCGGCCGTGGAACGATCCGTCGGCCGATATCGATCTGTGTGTGCGTAGCCGCGAAGCGACGCTGATGGTGGGTTACAGGGAGGATGATCTGATCGCGTCAGTTATGGTCGGGCATGACGGGCACCGGGGATGGATCTACTATCTCGCCGTCGAACCGGAGCGACAGGGTCATGGTCATGGCCGCGAAATGATGGCCGAAGCCGAGCTGTGGCTCGCAAGCCGGAATGTCGGAAAAGTCCAGTTGATGGTCCGCATCGGCAATGCCGATGCCGAAGCCTTCTACGGGGCGCTCGGTTATGAAGCCCAGGATGTGACCGTATTCGGGAAATGGCTGAACGACCCGAACACCCCCTGAGCCAGCGGCCTCATAATGCTCATGCAGGCCGAGCAGCCTCCGACCCCTCTGCTTGTCAGTGGGAAGCGCAGGCTGGCGCGATCACCGGCGAGACACCCGCATGCCGCTGGGCTGCCCGGAAGGGCAGACCAGAGGTCCGGAGACGAGCCGGGCCGCTGGCGGCGTGCCGCCCGCGAAACAGCCCCCTCGCGTCAGCGAGGGGTGATCGCCGGATCAAGGTCTGATGCCAAATTGGATCTGCTCAGGTCTGTGCAGTCAGGAGGTCCCTGTATCCGCCATCCCGGAGTTCACGTCCTCGCACGAGGGCGCGGCGCATTTTCGTCTTTCATGGCCCGGCTGGGGCTCTGCCAGGCTTCGGTGGCGCGATCCTCGCCATAGATGATGGCAGCGGTTTCAAAATAAGTTAGACCGGTCTCATGCGCATCGAGCGCAATGAGCGCATTGCGAAACGCAAGCGATGAGCGTGTCCAGGTGTCGTTGAAACTCGGATCGTCCTTGCCAAGAATACGCTGAGCCTTGCCGATGACTTTAAGTGTTTCGTCCATGCTCGACACATTATCGATGATCAGTTTCATGCGGACGGGTTCGACGCTGAGTAGTGACAGACCAGAACAAGCGACTTGGATGCTGTGGCCGTGCCCACGGATCATCAGGTATTCCCGGCCGACGCGATCTGTGAGGTGGGTGACTTCACACACATTGATCGTCTGATCGAAAATATCGTCGCGCTCGCTCGGATGACGCGGTACGACCTGCATGGTCAGGGCGCGAGCATAGAGGGCAGGGATCCAGAAGACGTCGGCCTCGTAGCCATTCGCGTCTATGTCGGGAAAAAAAACCAAGCCGAATTTCTCAGCGTCGATCTGGTCGCATAGCGGCCGGAGCAGCCGGATGCCGTGACAGGCTGGCTTTTCAGATATCTGTGAGTCGCCAGCCCGCAGGGCGGCTTGCCTGAATTCGCTATTTCGCCGAAGAAATTCCCAAGCCCAGCGACTTCTGGAGAGTCGGCAAGTATAGGCGTAGTCATCCAGATCAATACGGACCGAGGGTGTGTCGGCGGGACTCATCAGGTGCCTCCTTCACAAGCGGGTGCTGCAAAAGAGGTGCCAAAATTCTACTTCAGGCTAAAAGAAGCGCGTTTTCGACGGGTCCGAGAAGCGTTGCATAACCGCCGTCCCGCAGGTCACGGCCGCGGGCAAGGGCACGTCTCATCTCGTCTTTCATCGCTCGGCTTGGGCTGTGCCAAGCTTCGCGGGCCCGTTCTTCGCCATATATAAACCGCGCCGTCTCAAAATATGAGAGTTGGGCATCATGACAATCGAGTGCGACCAGTGCATTGCGAAGGGCCAAGGAATGGCGAGTCCATTCCGGGATATCCGCCTCTGCTTGCGGGTCATAGACACGCTGGGCGCGCTGGAGCGTTTTCAGCTTGGCCTGGAATTCGTCGAGACTGTCGATGATGAAGCTAAGCTTGACAGGTTCGCGGGCGAGAAGTGACATGCCCGTGCAGAACACCTGAATGACGCAGCCATTTCCCTTGAGAAGAAATTGTTCGCGGCCGGCGAGGTCGGTGAAGTGCGTTATCCTGCAGATGCCAACAGTGCGATCATAGAATTCACAGGATTCATTAGGACCACTCGGAGAAACTTGCATGTGAACCCGCCTCGGATAGAGACCTCCCGACCAGAACGCGTCGGCTTCAAGGCCGCTATCCTCTGGATCCGGGAAGAAGGCGAGCCCCCATCGCTCAGCAAGCGCCTGAGGGGCTCTAGGGCGCACGAGGGTGATCTGATGGCAGGCGGGAGCGAAACTAAGCTCACTCGCGGAAGGAAGCGACGAGTCCTCAAGAAACCGGCGGTTTCGGCGCAGGAACTCCCAGGCCCATCTGCTGTCTGACAACAACCATGTGTAGTCATAAGCACTTATATGATCTGCCAGCCGGGACATTTGTCCTCGTTTCCCAAGAGAGATTCAACTCAACAGGGAAAGCAAATTCAATGCCGGAATAGAAAGTTGATCGAGTAAATATTTGTTACGGTAACGCTTGGGAACCCATCATGCGAGGCCCAGTGACGCTGCGCGCGCACCATTTTGAGAATTTTACGCACTTGTTTCATTCCGGGTTTGGGGCATCATCCTGACTGATGCTTATCAGCATGCGCATCGCGCAGAATATCGATTCCACCATATACCGCAATCGCCGCGACTCCCAATCCGACAAGCAGATCTGGCCAGTTGGACCCAGTCCACAGTACGATTACGCCCGCGAGAATGATCCCCCCATTCGAGATGAAGTCATTGAAACTAAATGTTGTAGCGGCTCGCAGGTTTACATCCTTCTTTTCTATTTTTTTCAAAAGCCAGAGACAGATCAGATTTACAACACCTGCAATCGCGGCCATTGCCAGCATGATGAGACCGAGGGGTTCAGATCCTTCAAAGTATCGACGGATTGCGTCGCCGGCGACGCCGACGGCAAATACAAGAAGCATTCCACCTGACAGTCGAGCGGCGTTGCGTTTCCAGATCTGCGAACGTGTAAGTGCAAGCAGGCTCAAGCCATACACAATCGCGTCCGAGGAATTATCCAGCCCGTTCGCCAGGAGGGCATTGGAGTCGCCGAACCAGCCTGTGACAAAAAAGCCAATGGCTATGAGTATGTTTAGCCATAGTACGATTTGAAGAGTTCGGCGCTCGTCTGACGTCTCGATTTTCAAGTCTTCGCTACCCATCCTATGATTTTACCATGCGTTGTCGGTGAGGGGAGATGCACCGTAAGAATTTTATCGAAGCGTCTCCGTTAGAAAGCTTTGTATTGCGAGCGTATTGAGGATAGCTGGAGTAGCGGTAGGGCCCTGTGGTGGCAAGTGTGCCCTTGGCTCCTGGTGTCTCGTCGAAACCGAACCGGAAATCTGCGCGCCAAACCACCATATTCGCGATGATGAGAGGGGCAAACCCGAGGCCGAATATCGCCCAGCAGGGTACGGGAGCGGTTGCCCTACCTGAAGCCCCAATCGACAGCGCCGCTCCGAAATTCGTGATCGTACCCTTCCAGATGATTGGTGCCACGAAACGCGAATAACGCTGCGGGAGCCAAATTCTCTGCGCGGGGAAGGCTGCAGACCAAATAGGAATCACAGCAACTGCGCCACCTGTGGCAATGCCGAGTATCTGGATTGTCGTATCACCACTCATGTTGCCTCCTGCGCTTGTGTTTTCAGCCGTCAGGGTTATTTCCTGCAGTCTACAGTAACTAGAGGGGCAAGGGGCGCTATCATGGCCTTGATGACGATCGGAAAACTGTCAGGGGCGACGGCCGTAAAAGTCACGACAATCCGCTATTATGAATCCATTGGCCTGCTCGACGAGCCGCAACGCAGCGCAAGCGGACAGCGGTTGTACGCAGGGGCCTCTGTAGAGCGTCTCCGTTTTATACGTCATGCAAGGGATCTGGGGTTTCCCGTCTCAGCGGTAAGGGAACTGATTTCGCTGCAGGTAGAGCCAGGCAGGGAGTGCGTCCTGGTTGACCAGATTGCACGTCGCCAGCTTGACGAGGTTCGCCGCAGGCTGACCCAATTGGAGGCGCTCGAGGCCGAGCTCAAGCGCATGATCCGCGCCTGCGAAGGCGGCAAGATCGGGACCTGCTCTGTACTCGCTGCCCTTGGCCAGCACGAGAATTGCTTGCACGAACAGCATGATGGCGCCGAGGTGCTTGCAGGGCTTCCGTCAAAAGGCGCTTGACCCTCCAGTGACTGGAGGTGCTAAAAAGAGAGTGAGCCTGTTTACCCGATCATAAAAGAAAGTAGCTAGCCCAGCAATCATGTTTCCGTTCCAAGTCATAACGTGTTTACGAAGGTTGCTCGTCATGGTGATGGCGATAGCTTTTGTTATTGCGCCGATGACGGCTGCGGCGGATATCATGCATCCGGGCGATCAGGCCGCAGAGGAATGTTCTACGAGTGAGCTGGCCCAAGATGCCCCTGATAAGGAGCCATCGCATGAAGGTCATGACCATACCGCGCATCAGTGCGGAAGCTGTCATTTCCATCTGATAGGCGGCGGCGATCTAAGCGGCGCTCCGAAGTCTGTCGTGCAGACAAAACATTTGTTGCCTGGCGGTTCTTTTCTCGAGAACCTCCGCCCAGACGGTCTTTACCGTCCTCCTCGCGCCTAGACCAACGACACAGGAATATTTTGCGTGGCTACGGCCTCGCTGTCGTTGAATCTGGACGAGGAAACCAGCAAAAATGAAAATTCTTATATGCAGCGCGATCACCGCGCTCGCCCTGCCGGTCATGGCCGGTACGGCCTATGCGCAAGGGTGTAGTTCTGTCTATGTCGGCGCGACTGACTATGATCAATCCCGACCACTGACGCTCGACGCGGCTATTGCTCGCGCCGCCAATGCTTCGCCTGAAGTTCTGACGGCGGCTCTCGAGGCGAAAGCTTCATCGGCCGACGCCGATCAGGCGAGCCGTTGGCTTAATCCATCTCTGTCTGTCGAAACCGAGAACTTTGCCGGCAGCGGATCGCTTGAAGGCTTCAATGCCTACGAGACGACCCTGGTAGTGGCGCAGACCTTACAGCTTGGCGATAAACGAAGACTTTCCGAGCGGGCCGCCAGAGCTGAAGCCGCATTGGCGAGTGCCGAATGTTCTGTACGAAGCCTGGAAGCTCAGAAACTCGCAGGGGAACTCTATCTGGAACTTCGTGCCGCTTACGACATGGCCGAGGTCGCTCAGGCCTCAGCCGATCTCGCATCCGAGTTCTCTGGCGTCGTCCAGCGTCGCGTGGACGCTGGAGCGTCGGCTCCGCCTGAGTTGCTGCGCGCGCGGGCTGAAGCAGCAGCGCTTCAGGCGGTTGCGGATGGTGCGCGGGGCCAGGTCGAAGCCAAAGGGCTAGCGCTTGCGTCCGTTTGGGGTAGTCCAGAGATCGACTTTGTCTTGTCTGGCACTGCGGAAATCGTAACAGATCCGGCGGGTGGGTCGGCTCAACCAGATTCTGGCGTTCATCCGTCACTTGCGGCGGCTAAGGCCGGAGCGACGGCTCGTAGCGCGGCGACGGACCGGGCCCGCGCCGGCGCATGGCCTGATATAACCGTATCGGCTGGTGTCCGAAGATTTGAGGACACGGGCGATAGCGCGTTTCTGGCGGGTGTCAGTGTTCCTTTGCCGGTCTTTGACCGCAATCAGGACGCAACGCGGGCGGCGGGATTACGTACCCAGAGTGCCGAGCTATCAGCACAGACTGTTGAGGCAAGGTTGCGGGCCGAGCAAGCGAGCCTCGCCGCGCAGGTGCGGGCTGCGAAGTCTCGCTTGCAGCGTCTCGAGGGCGAAGCGCTGCCGCTCGCAGAAGAAGCCTATACAGCTGCGGCAGAGGGCTACCGGGTTGGCAAGTTCGACCTGACCGCCACGCTCGACGCGCGGCGCAGTCTGATTGAAACCCGCGCCGCCGTAATCGATGCCCGGCTGGCGCTCCAGACATACACGCTGCGGTTGCGTGCGCTGATTGGCGCCGCGCCGTTCGAAGGAGAGATCCAATGAAACTGAATTTATTCTATGCGGCGCTGCTTTCGCCAGCGCTTTTGTATCTTAGTGCTTGCGGCAATGACGCCTCCGATTCGTCTGGTGCAAACCGGACGCCCCCACAAGCCGAAGATGGCCATGACGACCACGAAGACGGTAGTGATGAGGAGCATGAAAGCCATGATGATGCCGATGGCGGCGATCATGTCGAGCTGACCGCCGAAGAGGCGGAAGCTGCCGGTATCCGGACCGGGCGAGCCCAGACCGGAGCGGTTTCGGGCCAGCTGGAACTGCCGGCCGAGATCCGTTTCGATGCGGACCGTGTCGCAAGGGTCTCGCCACAGGTCGAGGGCACCGTTGCCCAACTTTATGCAGGCGAAGGCGATATCGTGAAAGCCGGCGCCACGCTTGCCCGGCTGACCAGTCGTGAACTCGCCGGCCTAAAGGCCGATTATCTGAATGCCCTGAGCGCCGAGCGCCTCGCGCAAGCCGAGCTTGAGCGTGAGGAAAACCTCTGGGAGCAGAAAATCACCGCCGAGGCCGATCTGCAGTCGGCGCGTGCGGCATTCGCCGCAGCCAATGCCGGCCGGGAAGCTGCTGAAAACAGGCTTCATGCGATCGGCATTGGTCATGGCACACTGGACAAGCTTAATGAGGCTGCGGACGGGTCGCTTGCACAAGCCTATGTGACGGCTCCCCTTGCCGGAGAGGTGATTCAGCGGAGCGTTTCTCTTGGAGAAACCGTATCGGCTGGCGGCGCGCCCATCTTTGTCATCATCGATGATAGCGTCGTCTGGGCCGACATCGCCGTCTACAAGGAAGATCTCGGCAAGGTCAGCGAAGGCCAGACCGTGACCTTCCAGCAGGAAGATGGCCGCGTCCTGGCCGAAGGGACAATTTCAAATGTCCTGCCTGTCATCAATGAGGCATCCCGCACCGCGACCGCGCGGGTCATTGTCGACAATGCCGAACACAGGCTGAAGCCCGGTCAGTTCGTAACGGCGCGGATCGACACGGGAGAGGGGCGCCCCGTCGTGCGCGTTCCCTCCGATGCGATTGTCAGTGTTGAAGACAGGATGTCGGTCTTCGTCCCGACGGATGACGGGTTCGAACCGCGCGAGGTCCGGACAGGAGAGAGTGCAGGCAGCTATACCGAGATCATTTCCGGGCTCGAGGCCGACGAAGCATTCGTTGCCGAGGGCGCCTTCACCCTGAAAGCGCAGCTTGAAAAAGACGCTTTCGGCGACGGCCACGCACACTAGGAGACCCGCAAAATGATCAATTTGATGCACCGCCTTGCGGGTGGCCGGCTGCTTGCCGCCATTGCCGCACTCGCCCTGTCGATCGGGGGGCTGTTTGCCTTTCGCAGCCTGCCTGTCGACGCTTTTCCCGATCCCTCACCTTCTCTGGTCCAAGTCTTCACCGAAACTGAAGGCCTGTCGCCCGAAGAGGTCGAACGCTATGTCACCTATCCGATCGAGACGGCCATGTCCGGCCTCCCCAAGGTCGACGAGATCCGCTCGACATCCAATTTTGGCCTGTCTGTCATCAATATCTATTTCGAGGACGGCACGGACGTCTATTTTGCCCGCCAGGTCGTCGGTGAGCGCCTCGGCGAGGCCGCCGACGCCATTCCCGACGGTTTCGGCACACCCAAGATGGGGCCGATTTCGACCGGCCTTGGTATCATCATGTACTATCGGCTCGTCGATGAGACCGGCGAGCGGTCGCTGGTTGAGCTGCGCGAGATTGCCGACTGGATGATCAAGTATCCGCTCCAGTCGGTTGAAGGGGTGACGGAGGTTCTGTCACTAGGGGGTTTCGAGAAGCAGTACCAGGTCCGCCTCGATCCCGATCAGCTGACATCCTATGACCTCAGTGTCGGCGAGGTGATTGCCGCCCTGGAGAGCGCCAATCGGACGGCCGGCGCGCAATTCATCGAAATTGGCGCCGAACAGTACACGGTGCGCGGGGTCGGGCTCGCTCGATCTCTCGATGATCTGCGTGAAACGCCGGTCAAGACCGTGGATGGACGAACCGTCCGCGTCAACGACCTCGGTGAAGTCGCCATCGGCGGCGGCGTCCGGCAGGGGCTCGCAACTGCCAATGGCGAAGGGGAGACCGTCGCCGGTCTCGTCCTGAAACTTTATGGCACAAACACGTCTGAGGTGATCGAGAACGCGCAAGCGCGCTTCGACGAGATCAACCAGTCGCTTCCGGATGGCGTCAAAGCCGTTCCGTATTATGATCAGGGCACGCTGGTGAAAAAGGCGGCTGCGACCGTGACGACCGCGCTCTGGCAGGGCGCGCTCCTGGTCGCCGTCATCGTCTTCCTGTTCCTCGGCGGCTGGCGTCCAAGCCTCGTGGTTGTCATGGCCATACCCTTCTCGGTCGGCTTTGCCTTCATCGCGATGAAATTCCTCGGCATCGGGGCCAATCTGATGACGCTGGGCGGGGTGGCGATCGCCATCGGGATGATGGTCGACGGCGCCATCGTCATCGCCGAGAACGTGGATCGCGGCTTGCGCGAACGACGCGAGGGTGAAGATAGCCGCACGACGGTCGCGCGAGCGAGCGCCGAAGTGATCGCGCCGCTGATTGCTGCCGTCCTCGTGGTGATCATTGTCTTCCTGCCGCTCTTTTCGCTACAGGGCACTGAAGGCAAGACGTTTCGGCCGCTCGCCGCTTCTGCCGCGCTCGCCATGACAGGGTCGCTGATCTATGCCGCGCTCATCGCTCCGGCGATGGCGCTCGGCCTCATGCGTCCGCCCAAGAGCAATAGCCAGGAGAGCGACAGCCGGCTTGTTTCGCTGATCAAGCCGCTTGCGGCCTTCTTCGTCCGGCGACGTCTCGCGGCGGTCGGGCTAGCAGGCGTCCTGCTTCTGGTTGGGGGCCTCTCAGCGACACGCCTTGGCTCGGAGTTCACGCCTGCGCTGGAGGAAGGCGATGTCCTGTTGCGTGTGACGATGGCGCCGTCCATCTCGCTAACCGAAGCAAAGGAAACGTCGACCCGCATCGAGACAAGACTGCTTGAAGCCTTCCCCGAGATCAGTTCCATTGTCAGCCGGATCGGCCGTGGGGAAGTCGGCGCGCATGCCGACCCGGTGAACAGTATCGAGGCCTTCGTGGCGCTCAAACCCCGAAGCGAATGGCGCAATGGCATCAGCCCGGATGAACTCCGGGCGTCGATCTCCGAGAATCTCGGCGGCTTTCCAGGCGTCAGGGTTAATGTCGGCCAGCCAATCGCCATGTCGGTTGATGAGCTCCTGACCGGCACAAAGGCGCAGCTGGCGGTCAAGATCTTCGGTCCGGATACGGAGGTCCTGCTCGAAGGCTCGCAGGACTTGCAGTCCATTCTTCAGGAAATTCCTGGGGCGACCGACGTCCAGGCCGATCAGATCACCGGCGCGCCGCAGCTTGTGGTCTCGCTCAACCGTCCTGCGCTCGGCCGGTATGGACTGAGCGTGGAGGAGGCGCTCGATGCCTTGCGTTCCGGCGTCGGCGGGGCAGAGGCTGGTGCCGTTTTTGAGGGAGTGCGCCAGTTTCCCGTCATCGTGCGCTATGCCGAAGAGGACCGCAACACGCCCGCGGCCATCGGACGGATTATTCTGGAATCGTCCAGCGGCGCACGGGTTCCACTCGAAAGCGTGGCAAACATCAGGGAGATTGTCGGTCCACGTCAGATCACGCGCGAGAATGGTGAGCGATTCATCACCGTTCAGCTCAATGTGAGAGGACGCGATATTGGCAGCTATGTCGCTGATGCGCAGCAATCGGTCGCCAGCCAGCTCGACCTGCCGGCTGGTTATCGCGTCGAATGGGGCGGACAGTTCGAACTCCAGCAGGAAGCGAATGCGCGGTTCGCGGTCGTGATCCCGATCACGCTCGGTATCGTATTCCTGATCCTGCTATTGACGTTCGGGCGCATGAAATCGGCCATCCTGATCCTGCTCAACATTCCGCTGGCGCTGACCGGCGGGGCGATGGCGCTCTGGATTGCAGGCCTGCCGATCTCGGTGCCTGCGACGGTCGGCTTTATTGCCCTGTTCGGTATCGCGCTCGGCAATGGCATGGTGCTGGTCAGTTTCATGGATGATTTTGCCAGGGAGGGCCGTGGTCGCGATGAACTTGCCGTCGAGGCGGCAGGCTTGCGGGCACGTCCTGTGCTGATGACCGCCCTTACGACGGCGCTCGGCCTTGCGCCGCTGCTCTTCGCAAGTGGTGTCGGTGCTGAAGTGCAGCGGCCACTGGCCACGGTGGTCATGGGCGGGCTGGTCTCCTCGACCGTGCTAACTTTGCTGGTGCTACCCGCCCTTCACCGCTGGTTCGCACCAAAGCCCGACGCGCACCATTCCTTGTTGGAGGCCGAGCATGTTCATCCATCGTGAACTTCGCTTCGCGGTCATGTCCGTTTCTCTCGCAGCCCTGACCGGCTGCGAGAGTCTCGACAACGTGATGGGGGCCCTTTCAAGTGAGCAGGCGGCCAAGGTGCAGGAGGAATGCGGCCTGATACCACCAAAGAGCCGCGCAAAAAACGCGGTACACGCGCGGCGACGCGCGTATCTCGAGTGCAAGCGCAAGGTGCTGGAAGAGCAGGCCGATCCTGAGCCACGCACATGATCATGACGATCTTGATCCCGCGAGCGATGATCGTCGGGTCTCCATTGCCATCTGGTCAATAAGACTGTCATACGGATCACTGATCCGCCCGCCGTTGGTGGCTGGACGATCGTTATTCTTGGCGGTGTTGCGCTGGTCATTGCAGAGCTTACAGCCCTCCTGATCTATTCGGTGCAGAATGGGAGCGTGAATATCCGGGCGCTCCTCCTTCACAATCTGTCCGACGCACTCGCATCTGTAGCCGTGGTTGCGGGCGACGCGCTCATCCTCATCTATGACTGAATACTGTTCGATCCGTTCGTGACGATCGGTATCGCGGTAACATTCTCTGCCTGTCGTTCCGCGAAATCGGCGGGCCGATCCACATGTTGTGGCTAGGCAGTCCGCCGGACATTGACATCGGTACCGTCATTGAGGCGATGCGGAGCGGTGATGGTGTCGTGGATGTCCATCATTTGCATCTCCGGCAGATGCAGGAGCCCCTTTTGTCAGCTATCTTCGAACAGTTTGTCGGTGAGTGCGCAATCGGGTGTTTCAGCGCCGGTGCAACCAGCCATGATCTCGCCGAGCCGTCGATCCATCTGCTTCAGATCGGCGATGCGTTTACGGATATCGCCCCGATGTGCTTCTGCCAGCGCCCTGACCTCCGCGCAGCTCGGCCTGCCATCATTGATGCCAAGTAGCGAGCGTACATCTTCCACGGAGAAGCCGAGGCTGCGGGCTCGCAATATGAAACGCAGTCGTACCTGATCTTCATTCGAATACAGCCGGTGGCCACTTGCCGTGCGGGCTGGTTCGGGCAGCAATTCGATCTTTTCATAATAGCGGATCGTTTCAAGATTGCAGCCGAGCCGCCCGGCCAGTTCAGCCCGTTTGAGTGCTGCTCGCGGCGATGTGATGGCCATGATGAAATACCCACTTGTGTCTGTACCAACTACAGAGCGTAACGTGATCATGATCAATAAAGCAATGGGAACAGCTGGTCATGGCAGGTACGGAAAACAGCCCAGCAAATGAGCGTCGCTCAAGGTGGCTTGTTGCCGGTGGCATGCTGGGGGCATTCCTTGCATCATCCTGCTGCATCGTGCCGCTTGTGCTGATCAGTCTCGGTGTTTCCGGAGCGTGGATTGGCCAGTTGACGGCGCTGGAACCCTACAAGCCCCTTTTTCTTCTGGTCGCGATCGGATTTCTCGCGGCTGGGTTCTGGGATGTCTATTTTCGAAAAACCAGTGTCTGCGAGGATGGTAGCTATTGCGCCCGTTTGCAGTCGTCAGTCGTCAAGCAGGTCGCCCTGTGGAGCGGCGCGCTTGTCGTGCTGGCGGCCTTGACCATCGATGTATGGGCACCGTTATTTTACTAGCCAGGGAGACAAGTATGAAACGCACATGGATGATCGCCGGACTGGCAGGTCTGGCACTCGCGGGGGGGCTCGCAGTCGCCGGCGCGCAGAATGCTCCGGATGCCTCGGTGGAGGTCGAACAGGCGACAGCCCGTTTTACGATCGGAAACATGACCTGCGCGACATGTCCGATTGCTGTCAGGAAAGCGATGATGCGTGTCGAGGGCGTTAAATCTGTCGATATCGATTATGCGGCCAGGATCGCAGAAGTGGTTTACGATACGGCGGCGACAACGCCTGAGCTGATCGCTGCGGCTTCAACCGATGTAGGATACCCGGCAAGCGTTACGGACGGTTGAACACGCAGCATCTGGAATATCCTGATGAGGCACCTGCCAGTCGATGTTCGCATACATCGTCAGATTTTCACACAAGGCTTTCACTTTGATGTCAAAATGGACTGACCGAAAACTGCTGATAACGGGTCTGGCCGGTACCGTCATTGCGACACCTTCTTGTTTTGCATCAATGAGCATGTGCCTCAGCCCCGGCCGGGTACCAAAAATGGACAGGCTGAACCTTGAAGCTGCCTGCGCCGAGTGCACTCGGCGGGGCATCCAGGTGAACACATCGATGCGTACGAGCGATCCCGCGGTCTTCGCCGCAGGCGAATGCGGCGACAGCGGCCTCAACCTGATCCCGGCCACGCCTCCGACATCGGGTCGATGGTGTGATTTTGAATACTTGATCGAGGCCGCGTCGCCATGCCTGGTCACAAGCCAAGGAAGAAATAATGAATCAAACCGTAAAGACAGGCGATTGCTGCTCCGTCAATAAAAACGGCGACGACAGCTATGACCTCATCGTCATAGGTGCTGGCTCGGCCGGGTTTTCGGCTTCGATTAGCGCGGCCGAGGCCGGCAGGCGCGTGGCCATGGTTGGGCATGGCACCATCGGCGGCACCTGCGTCAATGTCGGCTGCGTGCCGTCCAAGGCGATGATACGGGCCGGTGAAGCGGTGCATGCTGGTACAGCGGCGGCACGGTTTCCGGGCATTGAGCCCTGTGCGCAGAGCGTGGACTGGTCGGCGGTCGTCAAGGGCACGGCCGATCTGGTCGACGAGATGCGCCAGAAAAAATACATCGACCTGCTGCCTTCCTATGAGAATGTCACCTATATCGAGGAAGGTGCCGCACGCCTGATCGAAGGCGGGATTGAGGTCGGCGGGCGGATCATCGCTGCACCGAAGGTTCTGATCGCCACCGGCTCGCGCCCTTTCTTGCCGGAAATTGACGGGATCGAGACCGTGGAGGCGCTCGATTCCTGGGACCTTCTCAGCCTGCCCGATCAGCCCGAAAGCATCCTGGTCCTGGGCGGCGGCTATATTGGCTGTGAACTGGCGCAGATGGCGTCGCGGCTGGGCGTCAAGGTTACACTGGTCACGCGTTCGCGCCTTCTGCCCGGCGTGGAACCGGAAGTGGCCAAGGCGTTGACCGACGCGTTGAAGGCTGAGGGTGTCGCGGTCGAGACCGGCCTGTCCTACCGATCGGTGAGACGGAGTGACGGCGGCGTCACGCTGACAATCGAACGGAGTGGAAAGCCTGTGACCCTCTCCGCGCAGCGGCTTGTGGCCACCACAGGCCGGGTGGCCAATTCCGAAGACCTCGGCTTGCGCGAGTTCGGCATCGAGACCGATGCGCGTGGATCGATCAAGGTCGGAGCCGACATGGCCACAACGCGGCCTGGCGTCTGGGCAGCGGGTGATGTCACCGATCGCGACCAGTTCGTCTACATGGCCGCTTATGGGGCCAAGGTGGCGGCCAACAATGCGCTCGGGCTTCTGGATTTGCGCTATGACAATGCGGCCATGCCCTGGGTCGTGTTCACCGATCCGCAGGTCGCCGGCGTCGGCCTTTCCGAGGTGCAGGCGAAGGCAGCCGGTCATGACGTCAAGACCAGCGTGCTGACGCTGGACCACGTGGCACGCGCCGCCGCCGCCCGCGATACCCGCGGCGTCATCAAGCTGGTCGCGGATGCGAAGACCGACCGCCTCCTGGGCGGACAGATCGCGGCGCCCGAAGGGTCTGATGCGATTCAGACGCTGGCTATGGCGTTGAAGTTCGGCATGACGAGCAAGGCGCTTGGCGAGACAATTTTTCCATACCTGACAACTGTTGAAGGGTTAAAATTGGCGGCACAGACGTTCGACAAGGACGTGGCGAAGCTTTCATGCTGCGCAGGCTGAAACCAATTTTAACCGCAACGGGGCCTCGCCAGTCCAGCCAGATCAGGTAACGTCCCAGCCATGGATATTCGCGCGACGTTGTTGATCTATGCTGGCGCGGCAGCCGCCGAAATCGCCGGTTGTTTTGCATTCTGGGCCTGGCTGCGGCTTGGAAAGTCCGCTTTCTGGCTGGTTCCGGGGATGATATCCCTTGTTGTATTCGCTTGGCTGCTGACACTGGTGGAAGCGTCTGCAGCCGGGCGCGCCTATGCCGCCTATGGTGGGGTTTACATAACTTCCTCGCTCATCTGGCTATGGACCATTGAGGGGGTTCGTCCCGACCGCTGGGATCTGATAGGGGTTGTAACCTGTCTGATCGGGGCTGCGGTTATTCTTTTTGGTCCGCGCATGCCAGTTTGACGCTATGGCGAAACGGGTCTTTATCGTCTTCCCTTTAGCTCGATCGGGGACAGTGCCGGAGTATGCCGCCTTACTGATCTGGAGGGTTGTCCGGATAGACCGTTTCTTGGTCCGGGCAGTCGCGGCCATTCGCGGGAATGCTGCAAATTTCCATGATGCGATGAGAACCGTCCCGGCCCCGTTTGACCTGGAAGATCACGTCATCGCCTTCAGAGAGGTCAGTCAGCTCAAGATCGCCCATTAAAGCGAAACTCATGGTCATCGCGCCCATGGCGATGCCTTCGAAAGGGCCATGGTCGATGGTGACCCGGCCGTCGTCGCGATCAAGGGATGTGATCCTGCCCGTGGCCCGTCCAGTATCGCCGGGCATAGCTTCATCTGCCTGTTCGAACGGTTCAGGCCTGGTCTGGTCCGCAGGGCCGGATGCTGGCGGCGTTCGGCTTTCGGGGTCACTGCAGGCTGTCAGGGAAACGGAACCTAACAAGAAGGCAGCAATCAGAATTCTTTGAGTCATTGGGATTTCCTGGTGAACTTATCGGGAGACGCAGGCATTCCGGCCGCGGAACGCGGCCGGAACCTGATTTACGATCTTTTTGGCTTGAAACAGAGGACCGGCTAGTGATCGGTGTCGTCATGATCCTTGCCTGACATGCCGGACATGGATCCGTGTCCGCCCATGTTGCAGTCCATCATGCCGTCGCCTTTCATCATCGACATCATGGATTGCTTGAAAGCATCCGGATCGCCGCCGATCGGCATCATCATGGCGATATCATAATTGTCGCTGTCGTCCTGCTTGAGCATGAAATGGACGTTGTCGCCATTCTCGAATTTGTCGAGCGCAACCATTCCGCCGACCTCGAAGTCCATTGTCATTTCACCCCAGCCGATCTTCTTGATCGGATCGTGTGAAATATTGACGGTTCGGGCATCCAGATCGACGCCGTTAATGACGCCAAAGCCGGGCGCCATGTCGCCGCAGCAGCTCATGCCGGACATGTCCATGTCTTTCATGCTGTCCATTTTCATGCCGGCCTCCTGGGCGAGCGCCGGACCAATCAGGGCCAGTCCGAGGATTGCGCCTGTGACTGCTGTCTTTCTGACGAGGGTTTTCATCGTTTTCTTCCTTTTTGATTGTCAGGCGCGGCTTTCAACAGAGGCCCCCGATGCGCGCCGGGACGGGGGAATAGGGTGGATGGACACGGGACTATTATTTCGACCTCAGATATTTGATGAGGGCAGCGATCCCGAGCAGGAGGAGGAGCACAGCAAGCAGCATGAACACCGTGCCGAACAGGCCGCCACCCATCATGCCGCCGTCGATCATCATTCTGCCTGATGAGCGATCCTGCGCGGCCGCCGGCAGCATGGCGCTACTCAGAAGCAGTGGAAACAAAAGCGGAATTTTCAACAGGTGTCTCGTCATGGTTTTTCTCCTTCGGGGGTGAATGAGCCGGCCCGGTTATCCGGTTCGGCCCGGGGTAAATCTGATGGAATCTGCAGCCCGACCCGGATGTAGTAGATGGCCGGGATCACGATCAGGGAGAGGATGAGGGTTGAGGCCATGCCGCCAAGCATGGGCAGGGCAATCCGGCGCATGACGTCCGATCCGAGGCCGTCGGTCAGGAAGATCGGGGCAAGACCTGCAAAAATGGTCGTGACCGTCATCAACTTCGGCCTGACGCGCATGGCCGCGCCCTTGCTGACAGCTGCGAAAAGCTGGCTCCTGTCAGACGGGTTCGCCTTGCGGACTTCCGCGTCGATATAGAGCAGCATCACGACGGCTGTCTCGACCGCGATGCCGCCCAGGGCGATGAAACCGACCGCGACGGCTACTGACAGATTGTAGCCTGCCAACCAGACGGCCCACATTCCGCCGACCAGGCCGAATGGCAGGCTGGCCATGATGATCAGGGTCCGGTCGAGCCGACCGAAATGTAGCATCAGCAGCAGGAAGATCAGTGCAATCGCAGCTGGAATGGCGATCTTCAGCCGCGCATTCGCTTCCTGCATCTGTTCATACTGTCCGGAGAACTCCACCGCATATCCCGCAGGCAGGTCGACGGCGTTGGCAATCACCTGTCCGGCGTCTGCAACATAGCTGCCCATGTCCCGGTCCGCGATATCGACGAAAACCCAGCCAGTCAGCCTGGCATTTTCCGATCGGATCATTGGCGGGCCTTCCGCATAGGAAATGTCCGCCAGTTCGCTGAGAGGGATATGGGCGCCGGACGGGGCGGGCACGAGTATCTCTTCCAGGTCTGTGGCACTCTCACGAAATGGCCGATCATAGCGCAGGATGATGTCATAGCGTTCCCGGCCCTCGACAGACTGGGAGAGTGTCATGCCGCCCAGGGCGGTTTGGATCACGGACTGGAAGGCTGCCATGTCGATATTCCGCCGGGCGAGTTCGCCCCTATCCGGCGTGATCTCGAGATATTTTCCGCCCATGACCCTGTCGGCGAAGGCCGAGCGCGTTCCGGGTACGTCCGAAATGGCCGCTTCTATGTCCCGGGCAATGGTCTCAATCTCTGTCAGATCATCGCCCGTAACCTTGATGCCAATGGGCGTGCGCACACCTGTTGAAACCATGTCCATGCGAATCTTGATCGGATAGCCCCATGAATTCACGAGGCCGGGCATTTGCAGCTTGGCATCGAGCTCATCGGTGATGTCCTCGACCGTCACACCTGGCCGCCAATCCTCCTTCGGTTTCAGCTTGATCCAGGTCTCGATCATGGTGAGTGGCGCTGGATCGGTTGCGGTATCGGCGCGCCCGGCCTTGCCGAAGACACGATCGACTTCTGGCACGGTCTTGATGACGCGGTTTGTCTGGCCAAGAATCTCCCGCATCTTGGTGGATGACACGCCGGGCAGGGTGGTCGGCATGTAGAGGAGCTCGCCTTCATAAAGGGCCGGCATGAATTCCGAGCCGATCCTCTGGACCGGCACGATGACGGTGGCCGTCAGCGCGAGCGCAAGGGCGACCGTGATCCATTTGAACCTCAGGGCTAGATGGAGCAGCGGTTTGTAGGCCCAGACGAAGAAGGCGTTCAGGGGATTGGCTTCCTCGCGCCGGAACCGACCCCGCATCAGGTACAGCATCAGAACCGGGACAAGTGTCACCGACAGAATGGCCGCGAAGGCCATCGCATAGGTCTTGGTATAGGCGAGAGGACTGAAGAGCCTGAAGCTCTGACCGGTCAGGGCAAAGACCGGCAGGAAGGAGACCGTGATGATGAGGAGTGAAAAGAATATGCCGGGGCCGACTTCCTGAGCCGACTCGACCAGCGCTTGGCGGCGCACGCTCGGATCGGGTTTCGGTCCCAGATCCGCCAGTTTCCGGCTGGCATTCTCGACAAGCACAATCGAGGCGTCGACCATGGCGCCGATCGCGATGGCGATCCCGCCAAGTGACATGATGTTCGCTGTGACACCTTGCCAGGACATGATCAGGAACGCGCCGAGCACTCCGAGCGGCAAGGTGATGATGGCAACCAGAGACGACCGTACATGGAGGAGGAAGATCAGAATGACGAGAGCAACCGCGAAGCCTTCCTCGATCAGCTTGTCTTTCAGATAATCGACCGAACCCTCGATGAGAGGCGCGCGGTCATACACAGTGACAATCTCGACGCCTTCTGGCAGCCCGCGCTGGAGACTATGAAGTTTCTCCTTCACACGTTCGATCACCGACAGCGCATTCTCGCCATCGCGCATCACCACGATGCCGGACACAGTTTCGCCTTCGCCATTGAGTTCGACAATGCCGCGCCGGAGGGCCGGGCCTTCGACAATCCGGGCGACATGGCTCAGCTGGACGGGGGTGCCATCCTCTGCCTTGACCACGACCTGTTCGAGATCAAGTTTCTCATCGACATAGCCTGATGAGCGGATGACATATTCCGTTTCGCCCTGTTCGAGCACGCGGCCACCGACCTCGCTCGAGGCGGCGCGGACCGCGTCACGGATACGGGTGATCGACAGGTCGTAACTTCTCAGGCGATTGGGATCGAGTAGCACCTGGTATTCCCGGACAAAACCGCCGACCGAAGCGACTTCAGAGACCCCTTCCACTCCGGCGAGTTCAAGTTTCAGGAACCAGTCCTGCAGTGAACGCAGCTCGGCGAGATCGGTCTTGCCGGTCTTGTCGACCAAGGCATACTGATAGACCCAGCCAACGCCGGTTGCATCCGGTCCGATCTGGGGTACGGCGCCTTCCGGGAGTTCGGATCCCAGCCGGGACAAGGCTTCGAGAACGCGCGAGCGGGCCCAGTAGAGGTCAACATCATCGTCAAATATGACATACACAAAACTGGTGCCGAACATTGAGGAGCCGCGCACGTCCTTGGTCTTCGGCAGACCGAGAAGGTTCGTCGATAGTGGATAGGTGACGAGGTCCTCGACAATCTGCGGGCTCTGGCCCGGAAAATCGGTGCGAATGATGACCTGGGTATCTGTCAGGTCCGGCACTGCATCGAGCGGCGTGCGCTGGATCGCCATCCACCCGGTCACAGCCAGTGCAGCGGCGAGCATGAGGACGATGAGCTGGTTGGAAACCGACCAGGAGATCAGCTTTGCCACCCATGATTTGGAGGGGTCTTGCCCCGCGAGGTTTCTGTCGTTTCGTTCAGTCATGACTGTCCCCCGAATGCCCAGGGGCCTGGTCAGCGCCAGTCTCGCCGTCATTGGTCGTCATCGACATGCCGGCCATCGGGTTGGGCCAGTCAATCCGTTCGGCTCCATCTGCGCTGTACGGATTGGCTGGTTTCGCTTCTTCCTGCAGCCAGTACCGGCCCGTTGCGGTGTCCCGGTAGAGCACCAGACCAGCCTCGCTGTAATGCTGAGGTGCGCCTTCCAGCAGCCAGGGTTTCAAGGCCTCGACCAGGTCTGAGAGTTGTGTGGCAAGGTCTTCGCGGTCCGTGGCGTCCTGCGCGGCGGCGAGAGCGGTTTGCGTAGCATCCATGACCGGTGCCAGTTTCGTGTTCGCGTAACGGTCCCGCAGCACTGGCACCAGGGCGAGCGCCGGGTCCACGAATAGCGGATCGATGTCATACCCGTCTCTCAGGGCCTCGTGGAAGTAGAGCGCCATGTCAGTGAAGTGATCGATTTCGGCGAGGGCTTTACTGTCCACCGGAATATCGGAGAGCGGTGTTTCCGGACTGGCCGCGCTCGCATCCGGAGCTTCCAGCTTGGCAAGACCTTCTTTCAGGTTGGCTTCGCTATCGAGCAGGAACTGCCCGCTGGCGACGACCATGTCGCCACTTTCCAGACCCGACAGGATTTCGGTCCGGCCATTGGCCGAAATCCCGGTTTGCACGGCGCGTCCGGAGAAGCGGCCATTGCCTTCGGCGATGACGACACGGGCGCCCTCGCTACCAAGCAGAATGGCTTCACTTGGAACCGAAAGACGCGGTCGGCCGCCGATATTCAGCCTTATGTCCGCATAGGCGCCCGGGCGAAGATAGCCCGACACATTGTCCACTTCGATCCGGACGTCGGCTGTACGGGTTTTCGGGTCGATTGTCGGATAGATATAGTCGACCTGGCCTTTACCGGGGGCATCGGGCGCGCTCGGAAAATCGAGTTCGGCCTGCATGCCTGTTTCCACCAGAGGCAAATCGCTCTCCGGCACCGAGGCAATGACCCAGACATCGGCATAGGATTGCAGGCGTAATATAGGCGTGCCGGGTTTGACATAGTCGCCATTGCGGACCTGGAGCTCGGCAACCGTGCCGCCGGCTTCTGCGTAAACCGGAACACGTTCAATGACCTGGCGGGTTTCGGTCAGCCGGTCGATGGCCGCATTCTGCATGCCAAGGGAGCGCAGGCGCTGGCGAACCGACGCGATGCGCGCTTCGTTACCGATCCTGAACGAGTTCAGATAATCTTTCTGCGCGGCGATCAGGTCCGGACTGTAGATCCGGTAGAGGAGACTGCCGGGGCGGACGGTGTCGCCCTCGGCATTGACCGCCAGATTCTCAATCCAGCCTTCTAGCCGCGAGACGGTAACATTTTCGAGCCGTTCATTGGTCTCGACCGTGCCGAAGGCTCTCAGTACACGGCTGAAATCCCTGGTCTCGGCAGGTGATGTCCGGATCCCCATGGTCTGGATCATTTCCGGCGAGACGGCCACGCCCGATCCGGTGTCATCGGCATAAACCGGGATGTAATCCATGCCCATGGAATCCTTTTTCGGAACAGGCGAGGTGTCCGGCTTACCCATGGGATGCTTGTAGTACAGGATTTCCCCTGTTGAGCTCGTCGGTTCCTGGGTCTTGTCGGCAGGCACCAGGTCCATGCCACAGATCGGGCAGGTGCCGTCCGGATCGGTCGAAATATAGTGCGGGTGCATGGGGCAGGTGTATCGTTGCGTCTCGCTCGAGGCGTTCGGTTTTTCACCCTGGCCGCCCGGTGATCCGCCCGGTGCGCCGCATGCGGCGAGCAAGAGGGCGGCAGATGCGGTGCCCATTATCAGGAATGTCTTTTTCATTGTGTCACCAGGAGGGCATTCAGGCGTGCGATCGCAGCGGCCTTGCGGGCCGTTTCAGCTTCGATTTCCGCCCGGAGTTTGAGAATGGCGATCTCGCCGTCGATGATCGGCGCATAACCGCCAACACCGGATTCATAAGCAATCAGCTGGGCCTCGACTTCGTCTTCGACGGCAGCAATCTTGACCTGCAGCACGTCGATACTGGCATCGGCCGCGCGTATAATGGCGTCCCGGGACGCATACTGGGCCGCCGCATTCCGCGCGGCAGCCTGGTAGCGTTGCTCGGCGCCGGCCCGCTCAGCCTTTGCGGCGCGCAAGTTCGGTGCCTGCTTCCTTTCGGCCCAGAGCGGAACCGTAAAAGTCACCATACCGGAGACCCAGTCATCCCCCGCGAACATCGCGCCTTCATCGCGCTGTTGATAGGTGAGCTGGGCCCCCCATTCTGGCTTCCAGGCCGCGCGGGCCTCGTCGATACCGTAATCGGTAACGCGGACGGCCGCGTCGGCAATGCGTACGGTGTGGAACTCAAGCGCTGCGCCGGACCAGTCTCTTTCAGTCAGGGGAGGGAGGCCGGTCGAAGGGACCAGTCCGACGAGTTCGATCAGGCGCGCATCGGTCTCGGCTTCCTGCCGGTCAAGATCAACAAGCGTCCGGGAAACTTCTGCCCGTTCGCTTTCAATTTCGGCAAGGCGATAGACGGCCGGGCGGCCCGCATCGATCTCGGCCTCGACAATGTCGACAAGCTCGTCGTATTTGGCGTTTCGCGCTTCGGCGAGGGATCTCTGCCTGGTCAGTCTAGTCTTGTCAGCGAGAAGAGCGATGAGTTCGGCGCGCAAGGCCGCATAACGGGCATCGCGAACCGCCTCGGTCTGTGCTGACATCGCCCGGGCTTCACCGGCGCGGGCTTCACGGCCCGCGAAGCTCGGAAATTGTTGCCGGATACCAACGGCTTTATTGGTCGGCAAGTAACTGTCGAATGAGGGATCGAAAATCGGAAAGTTGTTGATCCCGAGGGATACGACGGGGTCCGGGAGTGCGGTTGAGGCGACAGCACGCTCCCGGTCGGCCTCGGCATCGTAACCGAGAGCGGAGAGGCTTGGATGGGCCTCGAGACGGGCTTCAAGCTCGGCAAAGCTCTGAGCGTTGGCAACCGCCGCCAGGGGCACAGCGGCAAACGCTGCGACCAGCAGCATTCTTGAAATGTGGGGCATGATAAAACGGGCTCTTCTGAATTGTGAGAAGCGATGACGACGGGCTGCTGTGGCGGCCGCAGGTCATCGCTCTCAATTCAGGAAGCGCTGCTTTAGCGATATTGGCGTGTGCTGGACGATATCCAGCCGAGGTGGAGGCCCGGTCTTTAGCGTCTCGCGCTCTGGCAGGAATGCCTTTGGTGGGTTAGCGAGAACCGCAGCAAATTCTGCGTCTACATTCGCAACAGGTGCAACTGGATTGGCGTCACTGTGCGCCTGGATAAGCATGGGTGCACAGTCGTATCCCGCGGGGCAATCAGACGATGATGCCTGATCTGTATGCCCGGTGTCGGCCATGGCTTCCATCGCCATGTCATTACAGGGGTGATTGCTGCTCATTTCAGTCGGCGCGGTTTCGGAGGTCCCGACCATCAATGGACACGCCATGACCGGATGAGCCGCCATGAAGGCAGCGGCAAACAGTGTCAGGAGGCGGGTCACAAACTGCATCATTGTTCAAATACGTGAAAAGATTAAAACTTTCATTTCAACAAACTGTGAGGCCGCTACTTCTTGCGGCCACCAAGCACAGCAACAAGTTCCTCGACCTTTTCACGCCGGTCATCGACATTGCTTCCGGTCAGGGCATGATCCACACACGTTGCGATATGGTCATCCAGGATAACGGCCTCGAGGCCGACAAGCGCGGCCTTCACAGCCTGCACCTGACGAATGACATCAATACAATACCGATCGTCGGACACCATCTTCGTGATGCCGCGCACTTGTCCCTCGATGCGGGCAAGCCTTCGGGTCGCGGCCTCTTTGGTTTCAGTCTTCATGGCAAATACCCCATACAGGGTATCCATATGGGGACCTCGTGAAGCAATTTCCAGTCTCTTCATGCGTCAGAAACGAAAGGTTCAGCCCAAGATGGACTGACAGTCATCACTCAATGGCATTTCCAGCTGCGGTCCACGCCTTCATCGAGCCGATATAGACATCGACCTCGGAGAACCCCTTCCGCATGAGCTGCGAGGCGGCAATGGTGGCCCGGGCGCCGCTTCCGCACATGACGGTGACGGGCTTGTCCGGGTCGAGGTCACTGGCCGCATCAGGCAGCTTGCCGACATAAGCGTGCTTGCTGTCCTTGATATGGCCGCTCTCATATTCGTCGATGGCCCGGACATCGAGCAGGGTCCAGCCAGCCGGCGGGTTGTCTACGCGCGCGGCGACGGTTTCGGTATCGACGAAGTCGAGTGTGTCGAGCGGGCCGTTCTGGACCGCCACGGGCATGGCGCCGCTGACAAATCCGCTCACATTGTCGAAGCCGATCCGCTGAAGCGTGGTGGCCGCATCGACCGCCTGGTCGTCATCGCGCGCTACCAGCAGCACCGGTTTGTCGCCTGGCAGCAACCAGCCCGCGAAGGCGGCAAGCATGTCATCCGGGATGCAGAGCGAGCCCGTGCGGTGTCCGCCGGCAAAGTCGAATATGCCACGGACATCGAGGCAGACCGCATCGCCCGGATCGAGCAACCTGGCCGGGGAAGCGGGCAGGGGCGCCGGCGGCGCAGCTTCGGTGCCTTCCATATTGCCCTCTTCCATGCGCCGGAAGTATGGCGGGATGTAGTGGTTCTCGGCTACCTTGGCGTCGATGAAAGCCTCCCGGTCATCGATCTGCAGGCTCGGATTGTTGAGCTTTTCATGGCCGATGGAGGAAAACTCCCGGTCGGCCATGCCCGAGCCACAAACCGAACCGGCGCCATGCGCGGGATAGACGAGGCACTGGTCGCCGAGCCTCATCAGTTTCTCCAGGCTGTCATAGAGCAGGCCGGCGACTTCGCGTTTGCGGTCGGGATAGAAGTCCGTGCGCCCGACATCGCCAATGAACAGGGCATCGCCCGTGAACACGCCAACCGGGCCTTCCTCAAAGCTCTTGTCATAAAGCACGTAGGACAGGCTGTCGTCGGTGTGCCCGGGCGTTTCAAGCACCTTCAGGAGCGCGCCGCCAATCTCGAACGTGTCGCCTTCCCGCGTCTCGGCTGCATACTGGATCGGCTTTTCAGGGTTCGGCCCGTGCCAGACCTTTGCGCCAGTCTCTTCCTTCAGGACAGGGGCGCCTGAGAGCAGGTCCTCGTTCCGGTGGGTTTCGAAGACGTGCTTGATGACAGAGCCTTCCTCACGGGCGAGGTCCAGATAGATGTCGATGTCACGCCGCGGATCGATGACCGCAGCTTCGCCATCGGCGCTCAGGAAGTAGGAAAGGTGGGCAAGGCCCTGTGTCTTGATCTTTTCAAGTCTCATTCTGTTTCGCTCCTTTTCGGGATCGAATGGGTCTGACTGGACGTGGAAGGCGCGTTAGTCCTCCGCGATGGCTGCCCCGGCAGCGTCGTCTGGATTGAGCGTGCCTTCAAAGGGGGGAACGGGGCGGCTCGCCGCCTCCCTTTCCGTCGATGCCGGGCCATTCTCCGCGATGTCGGAAATCAGCCATTCCATTTCCTTGATCTCGCGGCGCTGCGCCGTGATGATCTCGTCGGCAAGCTCGCGCACACGGACATCCTCGATGCCGGCGCGTTCACTTGTCATGATGGCAATGGAGTGGTGGGGGATCATCGCTTTCATGTAGGACCGCTCGTCGACAGTGCTCTGGCTGCGCACCAGCCAGAGGGCCAGGACGAACACGACCGCAGCGCCAATGAAAATGCCGAAATTGATCCGGCTGTCCTTGTACATGTTGAGCATGAAGCTCAGCATCACGACGGCCATCGCGGCGCCCATGATGAAGGCCATGTAGAAGCGCGTTTCGCTCCAGCGAACATGCTCCCACGCATAGGTGTTGAGGTACATCAGCCCAAACATCACGATCATCGATGTGATGATCATTGCGCCAAACCGCCAATAACTGTTCTTCATATCCACTTTCAACATCCTCCTTATACAGTGGTGGGGTATTTCCACGACTAACGGAGAAGTGTGTGAACAGGTTCCGAGTTAATCCGATGCTTGAATTCCGCCTGAAGTTGGACCATCCATTTGGTTTCGCATCAGGAGGAAAATGAAGGATGCCGAGCACGAAATCAGCAGGAAACCATTGAGTGATTCCAGTCCCGCCAGGAACCGCGAATGTCCGGTTGGATAGATATCGCCCAGCCCAAGCGATGTGTAGTTGACGAGGGAGAAATAGAATATGTCCATGAACCCGTCCGCTTCGCCGCCCTTGAAACCACCCAAGTCAAAGGCATCCAGTAGCGTAAAGCTGGTTGCATAGAGCGCTGCCTCAGCGAGGTGCGCCAGGCCTGCACCTACGATACCCGAAACAACGATCGGGAGACCTGAACGCGCTTCATGGTTCAGGCGTCGGTGCAGATGCGCCAGTGCGAGATAATGCACCGTGCTTGCCAGCACAAAAGTGAGCAGTCCGATCAAGGTTGCAATGATCATGAATGGGCTTTGTGCTGGTCGTTTCCGGACTCCTCTCCGGGAGGATTGTCGCGGAGACGTTTCAGAAAGAAATGCTCGAATGAAAAGACTACAACCATGCCGAAAGCCGCGATCAGGATGATGACTGGATCGGCTTGCCACTTCAGGAGGAGGAAGGCGATCAGGACGACGGCATCGAGCGCTATCGCACAGATAAGGATTGCAGGTGCGGCGCCGACATCCTTTCTCAAATGCCGGAAGACGCCCCAATGGATGATGATATCCATGACCAGATAGAAGATTGCGCCAAGCGAAGCGATGCGACTGAGATCGAAGAAAGCCGCGAGCAATCCGGCAGCCACAACCGTATAGACGAGCGTATGACGCTGTACCGTTCCGGGCATGCCGAAATGTCTATGCGGAATCAGGTTCATGTCGGTCAGCATGGCGAGCATGCGGGAGACGGCAAACAAGCTGGCAAGCAGGCCTGAAGCTGTCGCGATGATCGCAATCGTTACTGTGAACCACAATCCATAGTTTCCAAGTGCTGGCCGGGCCGCTTCGGCGAGGGCATAGTCCTTCGCCGCAACAATCTCCGAGACAGTGAGGGTTGATCCGACAGCGAAACAGACAAGGAGATAGATGAAAGTGCAGATCGCAAGTGAGATCATGATGGCCCGCCCGACATTGCGGGTCGGTTGCTTCACCTCGTCGCCACTGTTCGTGATGGTGGTGAATCCCTTATAGGCCAGGATGGCGAGCGCGACGCCGGCCAGGAACCCACCGGCAGATGTGCTGTCAGCGAAACCGTCTGCTGCTGGCTGGAAGCTGAATCCGGCAGCCCAGATCGCAATAAGCGCGAAAATCAGTATGCCACCAATCTTGAGAATAGCCGTGACCTTCGATACGCCGCCGATCACCTGATTACCGGCAATATTTATCACGAAAGCCAGGATAATCAGTCCGATTGCCAGCAAGGGGACGAATATGCCGCCCTCGACGCCAAACAGCTGCAGCGTGTACGTACCGAACGTGCGGGCGACCAGGCTTTCATTGATGATCATCGAGAACGCCATCAGCAGGGCGGCGCTTCCGGTCACGGTAGACGGGCCGTAAGTGCGTTGGAGTATCATCGCGATGCCGCCGGCGCTAGGATACTTGTTGGAGACCTTGATATAGGAATAGGCGCTGAAGCCGCTGATGATGGCTGCCGTGAGGAAGGCGAGCGGAAACAGGTCGCCTGCAAATTCAGCGACCTGACCGGTCAGGGCAAAGATGCCGGCACCGATCATCACGCCCGTCCCCATGGCGACGGTGCCCGCCAGCGTCAGTGACCCTTGCTTGTAGTCATCCTCACTCATGGTCTTGCCTGTTCGGAGACCAATTGCGTTCCCCGATAGGAGGCATATGTCCTGGCATCCTCTCCAGAGAAGATGATGACATCATACCGATCTGGCGCGTTCGGTGTTTCCATGCCGGGAGAGCCTTGCGGCATGCCGGGCACCGAGACGCCGTTGACGTCAGGCTTTTCTTCGAGCAAGCGTCGTATTTCCCGAGCGGGAACGTGACCTTCAACGACATATCCGTCGACTTCTGCGGTATGGCAACTCATCAGTTCATCCCGAACACCAAGCCGTGACCGAATGGGTGTCAGGTCCTCTTCCTCTTTCACGATGACGTAGAAACCCTCGTCATGCAGGTGGTCCACCCAGGCGGCGCAGCAACCGCACCATGGCGTCTTGTGTACAGTGACTGTTTGCGCGTTGGCTGCGGGTGACGCGGAGAAGAGCATCACGCCCGCTATCAGGGCTGCAATCATCAGCGCACCGAGCGCGCTCATAGCAAGTGGTCTGGACATGTCTGTGCTCCGGAAAATTAGAGTTTAAGGGTTCTCAGCCGCAAGGCGTTGCCGATAACAGATACGGAGCTGAAACTCATGGCGGCCGCCGCGATCATCGGGCTCAGTAACAAGCCGAAGAAGGGATACAGAATGCCAGCGGCAACCGGCACGCCAAGCGTATTGTAGAAGAACGCGAAGAACAGGTTCTGGCGGATGTTGCGCATCGTGGCGTGGCTGAGCTCCCGGGCCTTTGCGACCCCGATCAGATCGCCTTTCACAAGCGTTACACCGGCACTCTCCATGGCCACATCGGTTCCGGTTCCCATGGCGATTCCGACATCCGCCTGAGCGAGCGCGGGCGCATCATTTATGCCGTCACCGCACATGGCCACGCGGGCACCGTTCTTCTGGAGTTCGGACACGATCCGATGCTTGTCTTCAGGCGAGACGTCGGCGTGAACCTCATCGATGCCGACCTTGTCGGCGACCGCGCGTGCTGTCGTCTCATTGTCACCTGTCAACATCACAATCTTCAACCCTTCGGCATGAAGACGTCTGATGGCTTCCGGTGTCGTCTCCTTGATCGGGTCCGCCACAGAGACAAGGCCTGCCGGTTTTCCGTCGACGGCGGCGAACATAACCGTCTGGCCTTCGGTGCGGTACTGGTCAGCGCGTGTCCCGAGGTCGTCAGACCAGCCCCCGATCCGCTGCATCATCTTTCTGTTGCCGATGGCGACGGTTTGGCCGTCGACGCTTGCCTGCGCACCTTCGCCAGTGACGGATTCAAATCCGTGCGCATCCTTGTGAGGCGCGCCCTTGCCTTTTGCGCCACGCACGATCGCGTCGGCAAGTGGGTGCTCGCTCAAACGTTCCACCGCGGCTACGAGACTAAGCAACGAGGCTTCGTCGAAGCCTTCGCCTGGCTGGACGCGTACCAGTTCGGGGCGTCCGAGCGTCAACGTCCCGGTCTTGTCGACCACGATCGTATCGACCTTCTCAAGCGTCTCCAACGCTTCAGCATTCTTGATCAGGATGCCGTTGGACGCGCCCTTGCCCGTGCCGACCATGATCGACATCGGGGTTGCCAGACCTAGCGCACAGGGACATGCGATGATCAGGACGGCAACGGCATTCACGATCGCAAAAGCCATCGCCGGGTCGGGTCCGAACACGGCCCACACGACAAAGGTCAGGATTGCAATTCCAATAACAGCCGGAACGAACCAGGCAGCGACGAGATCAGCGAGCCGCTGGATTGGAGCTCGGGACCGCTGAGCGGCGGCAACCATTCGGACAATCTGGGACAAGAGCGTGTCTTCGCCCACATGTGTCGCCTTCATAACGAGCGACCCGGTTCCGTTGACCGTGCCGCCGGTCACACGGGCGCCAGCGGCTTTTTCGACGGGCAGGGGTTCGCCGGTGACCATGGACTCGTCAACCGACCCATGGCCGTCGACGACCTCGCCATCGACCGGGATCTTCTCACCTGGCCGGACCCGCAGCTTGTCGCCAGACTTTACATCCGCGAGATCGACATCCTGTTCGCTGCCATCGTCAGCAATCCTGCGCGCAGTAGCAGGGGCAAGCTCCAGCAGTGCACGAATGGCTCCTGAGGTGGCGTTGCGCGCGCGCAGTTCGAGCACCTGGCCAAGTAAAACCAGCGTAACGATGACGGCGGCCGCCTCGTAGTAGACTGCTACCGCGCCGCCATGCCCACGGAATGAATCGGGAAATATGCCGGGCGCGAATGTTGCGACCAGGGAATAAATATAGGCCACGCCGACGCCCATCGCGATCAGGGTGAACATGTTGAGGTTGCGTCGCTTCACGGATTGCCAGCCGCGCACGAAGAAAGGCCAGCCGGCCCAAACGACAACGGGAGTCGCGATCAGGGCCTGAAGCCAGACACTCCATGTCGGATCAATCCAGTGCCTGAGCGGGCTGCCGGGAATCATTTCGCCCATGACAAAGGCGAGCAGTGGCGCCGAGAAGACAAGGGCGACCCAGAAGCGCCGCGTCATGTCATCCAGTTCGCTGGTATCCTGCTCGGCCGTCACCGTTTCCGGTTCGAGCGCCATGCCGCAGATCGGGCAGCCTGTATTGGCAGTTTCGCGTACCTGCGGATGCATGGGACAGGTCCAGACGGTGCCGGCATAGCCGATCGGAACCTTGTCATAGGCATCATCGGGCTTCTCTGGAGCGGCCTGATCGTTGTGATGGCACGCATGTCCGGAATGGGCGTGAGAAGTGTCGTTGGTCATGGCTCTGACTCTTTCAGCAGGAGTGCTTCACAGGATGAGGGTATGCATCACTTTTATGCGCTGCTGTTTCGGTTGAAGAAGTTGAACAAGGGAACGAACAGAAGGGCGATGTACCAGCCATAGAGATAGCTCTCGACAAGGCCGATCAGGAAACCAGTCAGCGTTCCAAACTCAAATCCGGGCAGTAGATCCTGCCATGCTGGATGCATGTGAAGGCTGGACGGCGTCACACTCCCCCAGCCGACGCACAGCAAATAACTGACGAGCAGGAACAGAGACAGCGAGTGTCCGACGGGGATAATTTTCATTCTGACCTCCAGCGGTCCAGGCAAGAGCAAGTAGGACAGTCATAGTATAATACCCCTAGGGGGTATATTCAATATCATCGCCGCTTGCCGGTTGCTTTTCAACTTGGCCGGCAAGCGGCAGTTTGGATTTCCTCCTTATCGCGGCGCACGGGAGGACGAGTGCGTGTGAATGACCTGCCAGGTGCCGGCGACCTTGCGGAACAGCACCGTTTGTTTCCCGATACGCTCCAGGCGTTCGCCATTGGAGCTGAACGTTCCACTGATCGCTGTGTCCGCGACAGCCCATGCAAAGTCACTTCCCTCGAATTGCACGTCTATATTCGAGAAGTCGAGTTCGAGATCCGGAATGGTATCTTTTTCGGGCTCGACATGATTTTCGACAAGGTCGAGCAGGCCAGTATTCTCGCCGCCTGACTCAAAGTACCGGGCGCCTGACCAGTCGAGAAAGTTCTGTCGGAACAGTTCGCCATCGCCGGTCTCCCAACCGGTTTCGATCGCGGCCATGATATCCAGGATCGCCTGTTCATCAGTCGAGACCGGTTTGGTGTCGTGATGGCCGTCGGAGTTGTCGTGTCCGGCGGGGACCGTGCCTGACATTTCTCGATCAGCTGCACCGTCGGTATGGTCGTGATCATGTCCATCGCCGCTCGCCGATGATCCATCCATCGTGTCGGATGGAGGCGCTCCGTGAGCGTCTTGATGATCGTCTGTTGAATTTACGGTGCCTTGGTCGCCATGACCGGCTCCGCCGCCATGATCATGATCGTGGCCTGGCCCGCTGGCTTCAGGAAGGGTCTGCACGCCAAGTCCGTACTTGTAGACAATTGTGCCTCCCCACCACGCTGTAACCGTCAAAAGACCTGCCACCGCCAGGGCACTGATCGCAAATACCGGGCCGGGCGACGAGGCCCTTCTCAGCCAGCGCCAACCGGCGAGGGCCAGTAATGCGAGGCCCGTGGGAACAGCCCAGTTGCGATGGGTTGTCATCGCTTCATGGGACGGCGCATCGTGAGCAACGCTGTAATAGGCCTGAAACCCGGCCGCGATGGTGGCCAGAACCGCCAAGGCAGCCAATGCCAGCATCCAGTCGGCGGCCGGTCGAAGGCTGTCGCGCCAGCGGCCTGCAGGTACGAGGAGGCCAGCCACATATGCCAAGGCTGCAGATGTGCCGAGGGCATAGGTAAAATGCACCAGCACGGGGTGAATATTGGGTTCTATGAAACCGCCCATTTTGTTCTCCTAATACCAGGTCCGCAGGCCCACGAGAAAGACGATATCGTCGCCTTCACCGCCTGCGGCTTTGATCATGTCGCGTGTCTCACCGAAGGCGCTTTGCCATTCGACGCCGACATAAGGCGCAAACTCCCTCCTGATTTCATAACGAAGCCGCAAGCCGGCATCGAGTGTGCTAAGTCCCGCGCCCGTTTCCCTTTCCGGTATGTCCTGCGCGGAAAGATTTGCTTCGATCCGAGGCTGCAAGATCAACCGCTGGGTCAGGAGCAACTCATATTCAGCCTCGATGCGGGCCGTTACATCGCCTTTTTCACTGAGAAAGGCGGAAGCGTCGACTTCGAACCAGTAGGGCGCCAGACCATTCAGTGCGACGACCCCATGCGCGAGACTATCCGGTTCGATGTCGTAGCGAACGCCCGCCTGAACATTCCAGAAAGGCGCAACCGCGCGGGAATAGAGCGCCTGGATCTCGGCATCATCCACGCCCTCTCCATTCAGAGAGGCGCGGCCCTCGCTCTTGAACCAGAGCTTGTTGATATCGCCCCCATACCAAGCCTGTCCGTTCCAGTACAAACTGTCGCCCTCGTCAGACATCTGAGCCTCGAGCTGGTTGAAGAGGATGTAGAAGCTCTTCTGGTCTCCGCCTTCCGCAAGAACGTCCCGGCGAGCGTCCGCCATTGCATCCTCGCCGTAGATGGCGTCGGCCTGATCCCAGGGCGGGGTTTGATTTGTGTCTTCCGCGAACGCGCTGCCGGTCGCGTAGAGCGCGAAGCCGAGGAGGAGAGGGGCTGCCAAATTCGGTTTCATCATGATTTTCCCTCCCCATGGTTCATGCCGTGATGGTCCATGGGCATATTCATCTGACCTGCCGGCATTTTTTCAGCTGGTGTCGTATCGTCTGCTGGCGGAATGACGCTGACGACCTGCATCATGCCAGCGTGCATGTGGTAAAGCAGATGGCAGTGGAACGCCCAGTCACCGACATGTTCTGCGGTGATGTCGACGCTGACCCTGTCTGCAGGCTTGACCGTTACTGTGTGCTTGCGCGGCATGTGATGACCACCGCCATTCACGAGATCGAAAAACATGCCGTGCAAATGGATCGGGTGTGGCATCATTGTATCGTTTACGAGCGTCAGGCGAACACGTTCACCCTCGTAGAACTTGATTGACTCGGTTACCTCGGAGAATTTTACACCGTCGAACGACCACATGTAGCGTTCCATGTTCGACGTCAGATGAATGACAATTTCGCGGCCAGGCGGGCGATGGTCCTCATTCATGTCGAGCGCGCGAAGCTGGTTGTAGGTGAGCGTGCGGTGGGGGACATCATCAAGCCCGAGACCGGGTTCGCCCAAGCGGCTCATCGTCATGCCTGATACTTTTGCGACACCGGGGCCGCGCTCTATATCTGCTTCAATCTTGACGGGCTGGACCGCCGGACCATGAGGATCGGGCATCATCGACATGGCACCCATGTCGTGGCCTTTCATGTCGTCCCCGGCCGTCGCGGTGTCCGGACCATGATCCATTCTCCCCATGCCTGACATGCCCGCCATGTCTCCATGGGCCATTCCCATGTCCCGCATGGTCAGCATCGGCACAGCTCGAAGCGCAGGCGCATCGACCCGCATACCGGCACGCGGGCCGAGCGTGGCGACGGCCTGGCCGGAGCGGTCGATCGATTCGGCAACAAAGGCGTAGGCGCGCGCTTCGGTCGGCGCGATGATGACATCATACGTCTCGGCCACGCCCATCTGGAACTCGTCGGTCTCAACCGGCTGGACATTCAGACCGTCGGCCTGGACCACCGTCATCGGCAAGCCCGGGAGGCGGACATTGAAGAGGGTCATGGCGGAGGCGTTGATAATGCGCAGGCGAACCCGCTCGCCCGGCTGGAAGACCATATTGAAATTATCGGCCGTCGAATGGCCATTGATCAGGTAGGTGTAGGTTTCGCCGGTCACGTCTGCGAGATCGCGCGGGCTCATTCGCATCTGCCCCCACATGCCGCCAAGTCCGGTTGGGTTCGACAGGGTCGGGCGGTTGAAATTCAGGCTCTCGGCATTCTTCTTGAGCTTGTCGAAGATCCGGTGCGGATGCGTGAAACTCCAGTCGCTGAGGACGAGAACATATTCCCGGTCATAAGCCACTGGGTCTGTACCTGCCGGATCTATGACGATCGGACCGTAATGGCCGAGTTGTTCCTGCAGACCAGAATGGGAGTGATACCAGTAAGTGCCATTTTGCGGCACCTTGAACTGATATTTGAACGTTTCGCCCGGTTTGATGCCCGGGAAGCTGACGCCCGGCACGCCGTCCATATGGAAGGGGACAAGCAGTCCGTGCCAATGGATCGAAGTGTCTTCGGCAAGCCGGTTGGTGACGTTCATTGTAACGTCATCGCCCTCGCGCAACCGCAAGAGCGGACCGGGAAGTGTGCCATTGATTCCGGTTGCCATACCGACTTTGCCGTTGAGCCTGACCGGGAACTGCCCGATTTCGAGGTCGAAGCGCGTGCCCGAAAGTGAGGGCACACCAAGGTTTCCGTTGCTGGAAGATTTTGCCCAAGCGGGCAGGAGGCTGCTTGCCCCCCAGGCTGCGCCGGTGCCGAGCACCGTCTGCAGCATATGTCGTCTGTTCAACATAATCGTCTCCGTGAGGTGAATTTATGCAATCGGGCTGCTAATGCAGCGACGCACGAAATCAGCTCAGGGAACGCACCTTTAATGTGACTGGCGTTTGTTGCAGCAGGTAACTTCGGACCTCAGGCCAGGGCGTGCGGACATTGACGACGCGCTTCCATGCGTGTTGCCATGAGGGTGTAGCAAGCCCGATGGGCGTCGTATCGCCTAATACGTGCTGGACCGGGTTCGCCGTCTTGTCGGCTTGGGCGACCGTTGCTGTCTGAAGCTTGCAGTGATCAGTCTCATCATCGCAGGGCGCCTCAGGCCCATCGGCGGGCGCCTGGTGAGAATGAGCGGTGAACTCGGTTGCCATGCTATTCGTCGCCGACATATCGACGGGACACGCGCAGAGCACCTGCGACAGGCTGAAAAATACCGTCACGAGAGTTGCGACAACAAAGTTCATGACTACCACTTATACCCCATAGGGGTTTAAATCAAGAAAGAACCTCTGAGCACTCAAGGTTTGTCGTAACGGAGCAGGATCAACCCAGACCCGCGGGTCAGTCCCGAGCGAAAAGTTGCATGGCTACGCTCCAGCGCGAATTTGAACGGCCAGCAAATCATGTTAGCGATGCGAATGTCGCTGATAGGCAGCGTCGAACTTTGACAACACGAAAGGGCTGCACCACAGTTTGCACTACAAATTGCAAACAATCTGCACAACAAGCGAAGTTTCGAGCGCCATAGTGCGTTGAATTAATTTAATTTCAAGCACGATTACCGGGCGCGTCACTCGCGGTTCGGAATCCATTGTCGGCTCTTGGCGAAAGGGCAACCTGGTTTCGCTGCGTACGAGCTTCAATTCATAAATAAATTGGACCCCAGACCCTTTTGTTTAGTACAGATTGTGCCATTCCGGTGATTAAGAGACCTGCTTCCTCATTCTATAAAACATCGTAAAATCAATATCTTGCACCTGTGTCGAGAGTATTTATTGTCTTTGTTGTGCATGACTTTTTAATAAGAAATGTTGCATAATATGGAGCATGACCCCTATATTGTGGGTGATGGAGACAGAACATGACCGCGCTTGCAAAACTAAAAAGGAAATTGCGCCCCGGACAGGTGTACCGGCGCAAGGAGCTTGCGACCTGGTCAAACGCTGTCGATCGACATGTTGGACAGCTGCTTGACGAAGGACGCCTCGAAAAGGTTGGGGCAGGGCTCTATATGGCTCCGAAGAAAACTCGGTTCGGGCAGGCACCCGCCAAGCCGGAGAAGCTGGTTGAGTCATTCCTGGGGGATGACCGGTTTCTTATGGTTTCGCCAAACGCCTATAACAGCCTCGAATTGGGAACGACGCAGCTCTACAATGAGCCGGTAGTTTATAATCGCAAACGGCACGGCCATTTCGAGCTGGATGGCCGACGCTATGACTTCCGCATGCGGACCTCTGTTCCTTCAAACCTCAGCGAAGAATTCCTCCTGGTGGATCTGTTGCACAACCTCGATCGGCTTCCCGAGGAAAAGGCAGCAGTGCTTCCCAAGGCACTTAGGCGTGCGCGACGTATGGACCGCGCGCGACTGTCACGTGCGGTGAAGGATTTCGGATCGGCGCGGGCTGCAAGGCTCCTCAAGCCTGTATTGAACCCTGATCAGGCAACCGCCGCGTGACCCTCCTGCACGCACTGCCTGATTTTGCCGACCTCATCGCTGTTGCTGCGCGAAACAACACTATCGATCCGGGCCTCATCGAAAAAGACTACTGGTTGATGCACTGCCTCTGGGGACTGCAGCAGCTTGACTATAAGTTTGAGCTGAAAGGCGGAACTTCGCTGTCAAAGGGATACGGCCTCATCGACCGTTTTTCGGAAGACATCGACATCCTGATCCACCCAGAGACCGACCTCCAGTATGGCCCAAACCACAACAAGCCTGCGCAGGTAAAGGCGCGTCTCGAATTCTTCAACGGTCTGGCCGAAGCCATCAAAATTCCTGGCATTATCGAAGTGGTCCGCGACGAAGAGTTCGACGACACACGCCACTATCGCGGCGCAGGCATTCGATTGAAGTATGAGTCGGTGAATCCACTGCCAGAAGGGCTGAAGGCAGGCATCCTGCTCGAAGTCGGGTTCGACCAGGTGGCGCCGAACCGGCCATGTACGATTTCGTCCTGGGCTTACGAACTTGCAGTCGAGAGTGGGATTGCAGACCTGACCGACACCCGCGCGGTCGATGTGCCTTGCTATGAGCCGGGCTATACTTTTGTCGAAAAGCTCCAGACCATCTCAACGAAATTCCGAAAGCAGCAGGCGGACGGCGACATGCCTGTCAATTTCATGCGCCACTATTATGACGTGTACTGCCTGCTCGCTGACGCCTCAGTGAAAGAGTTCATCGGAACAGACGCGTACAAGGACCACAAGGCCAAAAGGTTCCGCAAGGCAGATGAACCGGACCTCACCAGGAACGAAGCCTTTCTGTTGAGCGACGCAGAAACGCGAAAGGCGTACGCGGACGCTTATGCGAAGTCACGAGCGCTTTACTACAGGGAGCCTGCACTCTTTGACGATATTCTGGCACGCATCAGCCGGCGCCTGCCGGAACTTTGAATGATCGTTGCTCGCAGGGAAACCTCTAACCCTCTGAAATAAAAGGAATTACTAGCTTACTCTTTTGTTGGGTGCGCCCTCCCGCACCCAACAAGCCCCTGAAATCCTCGCGGATTTCGGGGGCTTTTCCTATTGGGCGGAATAAATCTGCGTGTGGTCTGCGTGTGGGGGGCAGAATGAAGCGCCTGCCGGGTCAGGCTCTGCTTGTCGGAATAACGGCAACCGTAAAACGCGAAATGCAGACGAGGCGATCCGTTTCGTCCGTTATACGGATTGACCAGATCTGGGTGGTCCGGCCAAGCGCTTCCGGGGTGGCTGTCCCGAACACGAATCCTTCTTTGACAGGCCGGACATGGTTGGCGTTGATCTCAAGGCCAACGCCAATTTGTTCTTTGGAATCAAGGGTGAGGTTGGCGGCAATGGAGCCAACTGTCTCGGCCAGGGCGACCGACGCCCCGCCATGCAGGCGACCATGTGGCTGAAGGGTCCGATGGTCCACCGGCATGCGGGCCGTAAGGGAATTGTCGGTCACACCCACGATCGTGATGCCAAGATGGTCCACCATCGTGCCTGTCTGAGGGAGGCTGAGAGATTCAAGTTCAGGGGGGCCGTTTTTCCAGATCGCCATGTCGTCTCCGTGCGTTCGCATATAGCCAACCACAGCATGGGGATGCCCCAGCTCACAAGTCCTCACGCAGGGACAGAGATTGGGAGATTGTCAGACTTGCTTGGCCAGCCGGATATTACGTCCCGCAGACAGATGGTTGGCCGCTGCCACAATGGCGTCGGCGTCGATCATGAAGTGACGGTAGAGATCGCTGATCGTACCCGTCTGGCCGAAATGTTCGACGCCCAAGGGCGCCGTCCGATGGCCCACGACCGATCCGATCCATGCGAGTGTGGCCGGATGGCCATCCGTCACCGTGATCAGGGTGGCATCGCGCGAGACCGGGCCGATCAGGCGTTCGATCTGGCTGACGGCGTTCTCCTGGCCCCTTGCGCGGGCACGCCGTGCTGCGGTCCACCCGGAATTCAACCGGTCCGCGGACGTGATGGCCAGCACGCCAATATCCCGGCGGTCATTTCCGATGCGGCCGGCTGCTTCGATCACTTCAGGGGCCACACAGCCCTGATAGGCGATCACGACTTCGCAATTCGGGCCCGGTTCCCGTAGCCAATAGCCGCCATCCACGACGCCGCGTCGGAAATCCGCATCATCGCGGGCCTTCAGGCCGAGTTGGTCAATAGAGCGCGTGGTCAGGCGCAGATAGACAGAGCCGCCCGTCTCATCGCGCAGCCAGGTCCGCTCATCCGGGTCGCCCTCGCCGCTGCGTTGGAGATAGTCGAACGACCAGTCCATGATGATGGAAAGCTCATCCAGGAAGGCCGGCTCGAAGGAGACCAGCCCATCCTGGCTCATGCCGATCAATTGCGCACCAATGGACTGGTGCGCGCCGCCTTCCGGCGCCAGAGTCACGCCTGAGGGTGTGCCGACGATAATGAAGCGGGAATCCTGGTAGCAGGCATAGTTCATGGCATCGAGGCCCCGCGCGACGAAGGGGTCGTAGACCGTACCGATGGGAATGATGCGTTCGCCGAACAGGCTGTGCGACAGGCCGGCCGCGCCGAGCATCAGGAAGAGGTTCATCTCGGCAATGCCGAGTTCGATATGCTGGCCCTCGGGAGAGAATTGCCATTTCTGCGTCGAGGGAATGCGCTGTTCCCGGAACGTGTCGCCCTTGGCCTCGCGCGCGAACAGGCTGCGCCGGTTAACCCACGGACCGAGATTGGTCGAGGCCGTCACATCCGGGGACGTGGTAAGAATGCGATCAGCGAGTTCGCTGTCGGTCTTGGCAATTGCGTCGAGGATCTTCCCGAAGCCGGCCTGTGTGGACTGGTTGCGATCATCGAGGAAAACCGGGCCGGAGCTTTTCACACTGGGCGCTTCGAACCTGCGGCGGCCCCTGGAGAAAAAGGCCGCGTCATCCATCAGTTTCTGCAAGGCGTCCGGATCGTCGATACCGGCAAGCGCCTCCCATTCCTTGCCCTTGGGAATGGCCATGCGCTTTTGGAAATCCGCCATCTGGGACGGGTTCATCAGGCCGGCATGATTGTCCTTGTGCCCAGCCAGCGGTGTGCCCCAACCCTTGATCGTATAGGCGAGGAAAACGGTGGGCTGATCGTCTGTGACCCTGTCGAATGCTTCGGTAAGCGTCTGGACGCACTGGCCACCGAGATTGTTCATCAGAGCGGAAAGCTCGTCATCGCTGCGCGCGTCCAGCAGGGTCGTCACCTCGCCCTGATCGCCGATATCGTCCATCAGGCGTTTGCGCCAGGCTGCACCGCCCTGATAGGTGAGGGCGGAATAGTCTGCATTCGGACAGGACTGGATCCATTGTTTCAGGGCATCGCCGCCGGGTTCTTCAAAGGCGGCGCGCTGCAACACGCCGTGGCGCAGCACGATTGTGCGCCAGCCAAACGCCTTGAAGATTGCATCGATCTTTTCCCAGAGACCCTCATGAACGACGCCGTCGAGGCTCTGGCGGTTATAGTCGATCACCCACCATGTATTGCGCAGGTCGTGCTTCCAGCCTTCCTGAAGGCATTCATAGACATTGCCTTCATCCAGTTCGGCATCTCCCACCAGCGCGATCATGCGGCCAAGCTGGCGATTGCTCGCCCAGGGTTTGGCTTCGAGATAGTCCTGCATCAGTGAGGCAAAGGCCGTGATGGCAACGCCGAGGCCAACTGAACCTGTGGAGAAGTCGACATCGTCGACATCCTTGGTCCGGCTCGGATAGGATTGCGCGCCGCCATATCCGCGAAAATTCTCGAGCTTCTCGCGCGTCTGGTTGCCCATCATGTATTGCATCGCGTGGAATACAGGGGAGGCGTGCGGCTTCACCGCAACCCGGTCCTCCGGGCGCAGTGTGTGGAAATAGAGCGCAGTCATGATCGACACCATCGAGGCGCAAGAGGCCTGGTGGCCGCCGACTTTCACGTCGCCTTCCTCTTTTTCGCGGAGATGGTTGGCATTGTGCACGATCCAGGAGGACAGCCAGAGCAGGCGTTGCTCGATGGATTTCAGTGCCTCAAAGTCGGTCATTGCGAAAAGCCCTGTTCTGGCAGCCTGCGCCCGGCGGACTGCAATTCGAATACAGGTTCGTACCATCAGCCGGGCGGCAGATCATCCCTCCTGATGACAATCACAAGGCATGTCAGTGCGGCTGGCGGCGGAATGTTGAAACAAACCTGCTTCGATGGCGATCAGGCGAAGAGATCACCTGTCTCCGTGTCGCGCTCTGGCGCCATGTCGTCACCGCGATAGAAACAGGGATGCTTGATACGGCTGAAATTCCGGTGCCGCTCATAATGGACCCAGCCCCCATTGGGCATGCGCTGGCTGAGGATCGGTGCATCGCAGACGGGACAGGCGGAATGACAGGATTTCTCCGGCCCGCCGCTATTGCTGCGCTCGATCGGCATCCAAGAAGAGGCGACCTCCACCATCTGTCCGGAAGGCAGACGGCGCATATGTGCCCGGCGGCGAATCCATTTGATCGACATCTCAAGCTCCCTGCTTCGGCCGATCCCAGAAGGTGTGTGATTCGGTTAAGCTAAGGTGGGCAGACGGGCGGGTAGGTTGCCGCTGTCACAGAACTTTATCACTGCCGACATTAAACCGTACAGAAATCCGCATATCGCTGCGGCAACTGCAAAGGGGCGATGCTGTGACCAGTGATTTTGAATTGGTTTACTCCTTGGAAATCAAGGTGTTGGATCTCGAGAAAAAGGTGGTGGAACTCGAGGAATCAATTGCAGGGCTCACACAACAGCTGCAGTCGGTCGAAAATGAAGCCACCCACAATGTTCCCGACGAAATCACCGAGAAGATTCGTGAGGGTGAAAACCCGGTGCGGGTTGTCCGCCAGTACCGGCTGATGACCCAAAAGGATCTGAGTGATCTTTGCGGCATTCGCCCCAACCATATTTCGGCCATAGAGCGCGGCATGTCCTATGGCCTCAAAACAGCCAAGCGATTGGCTGATGCGCTTGACGTTCCTGTAGATTTGCTGACCTGAGATCCCATGAAACTGATGACCTCCCTCGCCGCTTCGGCAGCTGCTTTCGTTCTGGCTGGATGCTCCAACGGCGTCGATGACACGCCACGGCCCGTCTTTCCGCATGCCGAGCCAGCCACGCAATTCACCCGCGCCTACTCCATGACCGAGAGCCCGGATGGACAGGTCCGCGTCTTTGCCAAGGAGAATGGCGACGAAACCTGGCTGTATGAGGTGCGCCGCGACGGTAAAGCCTGGGGCGAACCTGCACGCCTTGAATTCCCATCAAAAAATATTCTGGTTGGTCCCAGCTTCAATCCCGTGGATGGCGCGCTGCTGTTCGCCTCCGATGCCGAAATGCCTGAATGGCCAGGCCGGAAGGATCTCAACATCTGGCAAGTGTCGCTTGAGGGGGGTGAATGGGGCGAACCCGTACCTCTATCAGGCGACGTGAACACCGGCGCGAACGAAACCATGGCGGTTGTCTCGGCAGACGGCCTGATGGTGTACACTTCGAACAAGAGCGGCAGCTACAATCTGGCCGACGCCCGCCGGGATGATGAGGGGAACTGGGTCAGGCAGCGTGATCTGGAAGAGGTCAATGATTTCCGTACGAATGACCATCTGGCGCTGACGGCGGATGGGCGAACGCTGTTCTTCTACTCGCATCGCGCACCCAAGCTGGGGATCGTCGACATCTGGATTTCCAGCCGACAGGAAGATGGCACTTGGGGCGCGCCGAGGAATCCGGGAGAGCCCCTGAATTCTGCAGGTATAGACTATGGGCCCGGCCTGTCTGCGGATGGCCAGACGTTATTTTTCTCGCGGGAAGGCGATCTGTTCCAGATTCCCGTATCGGTTGTCCTCGCCGGCGACCCTGACGCCTGATCCCTTAATGTTCCTGACTCCACAGCGTTGAGGCAGCCGGGTCGGTCTCCTTCTCAGGAGTTCCGCCCTGACAGTTGATTGCCGAGCCTTTTCCGGGTGACCTCAGTTTCTGAGCGCGCGCTCATGGGCCGTGGACCGCACGGTCATGAAGGTAATTGCCCCCGTCATAAAAACTTTGCGGAACTGTGCGGAAACCGTCGCTGGCCACTGCGATAAGCCGCCTCGGATGCAGGTGGCCATGGAATCACCATTGGCCCGATCCAACGGATTATTGCTGAGACCGGCGTCCTTCAATGGGGCCACAAAGGGGTAAAGAATGAAACTCGGGAAGACCTTGAAGCTCGCGACCATGGCGAGCGTTGCCGTGCTGACACTCGCTGCGTGTTCGGACACGACCATTTCCTCACCAGGAGCATCCGAAACGCCGGTGAGCCCGCCACCACCACCACCGCCGCCACCGGCTGCAGCGACCATCGATCTGGTCCCGACGGCCGGCTGTCCCACGGGCACAGCTGAGGCTACGTTTACTGCAGTGGCCGCCGATGGTTTCTCCGACGTCGACGTATGTGTCCTCGGTTCCGATGCCACAGGCGGCACAACGATCACGGCCGACCTCGAAATTCCGGCCAACACCACCATCGCGATTCAAGGCCCCGTCTTCATCGGTGAAGACAACAAGGATGACGCCGGCACGCCGGTCACGCTGACGATCAATGAAGGCGTCCGCTTCTTCGGCGCGTCCGCTGGCGGCACCGCGACAGCCACTGACGACTATCTCGTTGTGACGCGCGGCTCGACGATCGCTGCGACGGGTACCGAGGCTGCTCCGATCCGCTTCACGGCGCGCGCAGCCATGAACGACGAAGAAACCGGTTCCAACCTGATCGAAGCGGGTACCAACGCTCAGTGGGGCGGCCTGGTCATCAACGGTTTCGCACCGATCAATGCGTGCGGCGAAACCACCGCAATCGGCGGCACCGCTGACTGTGAGAAGAGCGGTGAGGGGTCGTCCGGGCAGTTCGGCGGAGCAACTGCCGATGATAATTCCGGTAATCTGAACTATGTGATCGTCGAGTATGCGGGCGCGCGCCTGACCAATACGGACGAGTTGAACGGCATCGCCTTCCAGGGGGTCGGGTCTGGCACGGAAGTCGACTACGTTCAGATCCACAACAATCTGGATGATGGCATCGAATGGTTCGGTGGCACGGTGAACGCAAAGCACGTAGTCATTACCGGCGCTGGCGACGACTCGCTGGACTGGACCGATGGCTGGCAGGGCAAGCTGCAGTTCGCAGCGGTCCGTTCCACGGTTCCAACCTCTGACGACCCGCGCGGCATCGAAGCTGATAACCGTGACGGCGAGAATGATAAAACGCCATTCTCAAGCCCGAGCGTTTCCAACTTCACGCTCGTCGGCAGCGATGGCAATCAGCAGGGCATCCTGCTGCGCCGTGGGACACAGGGCAACATCGTCAACGGTATCGTGACCGGCTATGCAACCGGCATCGATGTCGATAACCCTCAGACCTTTACAGGCTTCTCGGCCGGCGATCTGGTGATCGAATCCCTGTTCCTCGACACGGCTGAGAACTTCGCTACGGACTCCGACGGTGTTCCGACCTTCGCGGCTTCCGCGAACGTCCGCACGGGCAATAACTCGCTGGTCGAGAATTTCTTCCCTGGCCAGCAGGAGCTGAACGTTCCTGTGTCAACGGTTCTGGCAGCTGACAGCTTCTTTGAAACCACCACCTATATCGGTGCATTCGGTCCGACCGAAACCAGTGCAGACAGCTGGGCCAACTTCGCGCTCGCTGGCACGCTGTTCGACGAAGAAGAAGCCGAGTGCCCAACCGGCACGACTGAAAATGGCGAACTTGACGGGAAGAAGTTGTGCCAGATTGACGGTTCCAGCTCCATCACGTCAGACCTGCGCCTCTCCAATGGGGACGAGTTGATCTATGAACTGGTCGGTCCGGTCTTTGTCGGGGTTGACCGTGGTCCCGATCCGTCCGCACCGCTCGCAGGCTCTGCTGCCGCATCGCTTACGATTGACGCGGGTGTGACGGTCGTGGGTGAAGGCAATGACGACTACCTCGTCATCGCTCGGGGGTCTCGCCTCCTGTCGAACGGCACCGAAGCTCAGCCAGTCGTCTTCACCGCCAAAACGGTTCTGGATGGTACTATCGCTGCCCTCGACCAGGACACAAAGGGTGTTTGGGGTGGGGTCGTCATCAACGGTCGCGCTCCGATCAACGCCTGTAACGAGACCACCGCGATCGGTGGGACGATTGATTGTGAGAAATCGGGCGAAGGTTCCTCCGGCCTCTTCGGCGGTGCAACTGCCGACGACGACTCCGGTCAGATCTTCTACACCCGCGTCCAGTATGCGGGTACACGCCTGACCAATACGGACGAACTGAACGGCATTGCCTTCCAGGGTGTCGGATCGGGCACCGAAGTTGATTATGTCCAGGTCTACAACAACCTCGACGATTGCTTCGAATGGTTCGGGGGTGCGGTTAGCGCCAAGCACCTGGTCGCAACGGGGTGCGGTGACGACAGCATTGACTGGACGGATGGTTGGACCGGTTCGCTGCAGTACGGCATCGTCTACGCAGGTGCGACCAGCGCAACGGGCGGCCTTTCGGGTGACCCACGCGGCATCGAGGGTGACAACCGTGACGGTGAGAACGACAAGACGCCGGTCTCCAGCCCGGACCTGTCCAACATCACGATCGTAGCCAGCGGCGACACCGCTGCAGACACGGGCGCTGTGCTCCGTCGCGGCACGCAGGGTACGCTGGTGAACGCCATCATCCTCGGCTGGCCGGATGCTGGTCTGGATGTGGACGATCCACAGACGCAGACCAACGTTACCAATGACGACCTGCTGATCCGCTCGCTCTTCCTTTCCAACAATGGTGAAGACATCGAGAGCGGTGACACGGACGATGTGACCTTCGTGGCAGCTGACAATGTTGTGACCGGCGAGCCGGTGACCATGTCCGGCTTTGCCTTCCGGTCGGGCCGGCCTGGCCTCGTCCCAGGTGCCAATGAGAACGCTGTCCCAGTCTATGACGTGACCGGCATCGGCAACCTCGAAGCCACGACCTACATCGGCGCTGTCGAAGACGCTGATGACAAGTGGTTCCTCGGCTGGACGATTGATCAGGAAGGTAACCTGACATCGACCAACTAAGCCGGCCTTGAACAGATTGGATGGGGCGGCAGACTCTGCTGCCCCATTCCGTCGTTCAGACCAGAGACATTTCGGTGGGGCTGAGTCCCGCCAGCCCATTACAGGAAACCTCAAATGAAACGCCTCCTGTCTGCCCGTTCCCTGCTGTTGACCGGAGCCTGCCTTGCCTGGCTGTCACCGGCATTCGCCCAAGATGATCCCTCGCCTTCCGACTCCGCTCCTGCTGTCGAGCAGGAGGACGAAGCCCGCCAGGAAACTGTCGTCGTGCGTGGCTTGTTCATTCCGGACGAAAAGCGCTCGACCTCCGAGGTCGCTGCCCTGATTGATGAGGGCGATTTCTCGCTGCAGGGAGACGGCGATGCTGCTGCTGCCCTGGCGCGTGTTGCCGGTATCGCCACGGCTGAAGACGAGTTCATTTACGTCCGCGGCCTCAATGAGCGCTATTCCACCGCACTTCTCAATGGCTCGCCGCTGCCAAGCCCTGCGCCATTGCGCCGGGTCGTGCCGCTGAACCTGTTTCCGACATCCGCTCTGAAGAGCGTTCTGGTCCAGAAGACATATTCACCGAACCTCCCGGGGGAGTTTGGTGGCGGTCTGGTCGATCTGCGCACAAAGACGGTGCCAGACGAGGCTTTCTTCACCGTAGGGGCCAAGGTGGCACGTGACACGTCTACGACGCTGCGCGATGGCCTGATGTATGATGGGGCAGATACTGACATTTTCGGTTTCGATGACGGTGCCCGCGACCTGCCTTCCCTAGCGGATGGTCTCACACCTGAGTTCGGCCGTCAGTTGACCGACAATTCCTCCCTCCTGGTCATGCAGGAAGGGGAGGTTGCTCCGAATTTCAGCTTCGATATGTCCGGGGGCAATAATTTCGACCTCACACCTGATATCTCGATGGGCGTGATCGCCGCTGTCGGATATGGAAATTCCTGGCAGACGAAGCGGGGAACGCGTGGGTATGGCGACCTTGAGGGCGACGGTCTCCGGGCTGCTTTCCAGCAGGATCGTCTGAGCACGCAGAATACGATTGATACGAACGCCTTGGCGACAATTGGTTTCGAAGCGTACTCCGATCACGAGATCAAGTTCACCGGGCTTGTGACCCGCTCTTCTGAAAAGGAAGCGCGGATCATTACCGGCGAGAACAATGAAGACGTCGACCAGCGCGTTGATGCCCTCGAATGGGTCGAGCAACAACTCTGGTCCACGCAGGTCCAGGGCGAGCATTTCTTCCCTCAAGTAATGGATATGAAAGTGGAGTGGCGCGCGTCCTATTCCGAAGCGCTTCGGGATGCCCCATACCAATTGTCGAACATTTACAACATCAATGATGCCGGCGTGCCGATCCTCTCTACCAGCCCCGCTGCTAACCGTATGCAGTTCAGCAAGGTTGAGGATGATACCACGGATTTCGGGATCGACGGCACGTTACCGATGACACGGGACGGGGAATGCACGTTCCTTTGCGAGGCTGACCTGAAGTTTGGTTACAGCTATGTTGAGAATGATCGCGCCGCCACCTCGCTGCTCTACGATATCAATGGTGTCGGCGGCACGGACCGCACCCAGCGTCTCGACTATATCTATGACTATATCTTCCGGTCGGGCGTCGGCTCGGTTACCGAAGTGGCTGGTGAACAATTCCCGCAATTCTATGTGGCAACCCTGGAAATCGATGCTGCCTATGCCGGGATCGACGCTCAGATCACGCCCTATATCCGCGCTGCGCTGGGGGTGCGTTTCGAAGACGCCATCGAGGCCATTGATACGCAGAACATCAGCGGTGATCTCACCGGCAACACGGTTGAGGGTGTCATCGACCAGTCTGACTGGTTGCCGGCCCTGACAATCACCTGGAACCCGATTGAGGATTTGCAGGTTCGTGGGGGATATTCCGAAACGCTTACGCGTCCACAGTTCCGCGAACTTGCCCCGGCTGTGTTCGTCAACACGGAAACCGATGCCACCTTCTTCGGTAACCCGTATCTCGTGAATGCGTCGATCAAGAACTATGACCTGCGCGGGGAATACTATTTTGCCCGTGACCAGTTCGTGACTCTCGGCCTGTTCTACAAGGATCTCGAAAACCCGATCGAGGAAATCCTGGCCGGGACAGAGACAATTCAGACGACGTTTATCAACGTGCCCTCGGCCAAGTTGTACGGAGTCGAAGTCGAATACGAACAGCTCCTGCCATTCGATCAATGGACCGGCTTGAGCTTCTTTGATGACCGCGAAGTTCAGGTGAAAACCAACTACACTTGGTCAGATTCCGAGATCGGTGCAGATGGTGAGGTAGCCTTCAACATAGGTACGAATTTGAACCCGGTTCGCGGAACGACGACTGCTGCCGGCCGTCTCGAAGACGGGCGCCGGATGCAGGGCCAGTCCGAGCACCTGTTCAACGTCCAGCTGGGCCTTCTCAACGAAGAGGCGCAGTCCGAATACAACATCCTGTTCAACTATGTCAGCGAGCGTATCCGGTCGGGTGAGAACTCGAACCTGCCCGCAATTCTGGAACAGCCGCCGATGACGGTGGACTTTGTCTGGAACAAGCGTTTCCAGTCGGGCACCGGCCAATATGAATTCTCTCTCAATATCGAAAACCTGCTTCAGGAAGACTATGAAGCTTATCAGGAGCGCGGCGGTGACCGCGTGGATGTCGATACGTACGAGCAGGGAACCATTTTCAGTATTGGCCTGAAACGCATGTTCTAGCTTCGGCTCTGATATTGCATAACATCAATTGCAGGTCCGAGGCCATTGTCGTCGCGGACCTGTTGGCTTAGGGGAAACCCTCGTTCGAGGGGCATGACATTGACTGAGCGGCTTGAATCTCTTGCGGTTTTTGCTCGGCGTAGCGTCGGGCCTGCCTTGCGCGTGATTGAGGTCGCCCTGGTCGTGGGCATCGGGCTAGCGACGGCCAAGCTTGTCTGGCTAGCGGTTGAGCCGGGCGGGGCGGTCTCTCCGGACATCCCGGTCCGCGCTGTCGCGCAACCGCCGCAAGGTATTGCTGCCAGCATTTCCGTTGATACGTCGCGGCTCCTCCATGAAAACCCGTTCGGGGCGGCCTCCGCCATCGTGGCAGACATCCCGGATGCGCCTGAAACCAGTCTCAACCTCAAGCTGCGGGGTGTACGGGCTTCTTCTGAAGAGGCGGGCGGGATCGCTTTGATTACCACGCCTGACAACCGGACCGCCGCCTATTCGCCCGGCGAGGCAATCCTTGAGGGGGTTACCCTTCACCGTATCTATGGGGACCGTGTCACACTCCGTAAGGGCGGGCAGACCGAAGCCCTGATGATGGAAGGCGGCGCCGGTTTGCTATCGGTCCTGACCACGCCCGGCCAGCCTGACCCCGAGAGCAGCAATACTTCCTCAGGCTCTAGCAGCGCCCGGATCGCCCGGGCCGACCTGATGTCCAGCATCACGATTGATCCGGTCCATCATGGCCAGGAATTCATCGGCTATCGTATTGGCTCCCGGGGTGACGCTGACGTGATGACCCGCGCGGGTCTCCAGCCCGGCGATGTTGTCGTGGGCCTCGATGGCGCAGACATCCATGATGTTCCTCCGGCAGAGCTAGCCCGGAAATTCTCCGATCCAAATCCCGTTCGCCTGAAGATCGACCGGGATGGAAAGACAATTGACCATACCCTCGCGCCCGAGGAGGCCCGATAGACATGAATTTGAAAACCCTCTTGTCGGCAACGGCGATCCTCGCAGCGTCTCCATCAGCCTTTGCCCTGGCCAATGAGACACCGGCGGATACGGCGCGGCACATCCTGAATTTCGAGGATGTCGAGTTGTCGGCCCTGATCGCGGACGTGTCGACGGTGACGGGGTACACGTTTGTCGTGCATCCCGAGGCACGCACCAAGCGGATCACCGTATCCTCCACCACGCCCCTGACACGCGAGCAGGTGTTCGATGTGTTCCTGTCATCCTTGCGCGTGCACGGATTTACGGCGGTTCCGGCTGGCAAGGCGACGTATCGCATCGTGCCGGAGCAGAGCGCGGTGGGCGAAGCGGGCATGGGGGCCTACGGATCGAATGCCTTCACCACCGAAATCTTCAGCCTCCAGCATCTGAACGCGCTCGAAGCAGCGAAGATGCTCAAGCCGGTGATTGACGAGCAGGGGCAGGTGATTGCCAATGCCCAGTCGAACACGCTGGTCGTGGTGGATTACGCCTCCAACATTCCGCGCCTGCGCAGCATGGTCGAGAAGATTGATGCCGACCCTTCGGTGACCGAAACCATCCAACTGGCCAACACGTCCGCCACGGAAGTCGCGAATATCCTGACCTCGCTGAACACCACTGCCGGCGAAGACGCCTACAAATCCAATTTCAAGGCCATTGCGTCCGAGGCCGGCAATGCCCTGATCCTGCGCGGCGATCCGGCAGCCGTTGAGCGGGCCAAACTGGTGACGGCGGATCTTGATGGCCGCGACCGTCTTCAGGATACGATCCGGGTCGTCCCGCTCAACAATGCGGATGCGGCCGATGTGGTGCCGATCCTGCAACAGGTGGCCTTCGCGATCGACAAGCGCCGTGGACTCGCGGATGCGAATGAGGCGACCACGATTGCCCACCATGATTCCACCAATTCGCTGGTCATCAGCGCGGCGCCGGAAACCCTGCTCAGCCTGGAGCGGGTCATTGGCGACCTTGACCGCCGACGCGCCCAAGTTCTGGTTGAGGCCATCATTGTGGAAATGTCGGACGACACGGCGCGCCAACTCGGGCTGCAATTCCTGCTCTCGGGCACGGGCAGCAGTTCGGTTCCCTTCGCCACGACAAACTTCTCGGCCTCGGCCCCGAACCTGCTGACGCTGGCAGGTGCGATCAGCAGGGATACGCCATTTTCGGATGGGGAAGACAGCTCGGTAAATGATGCGTTGACCACTGCCGCATTGAATTCCCTGCTGGGCCTGACGGGGCTCAGCGTCGGGGTTGGCGGGCAGGACGGGGATACGCTGTTTGGGGCGGTCCTGACGGCGGTGGAAGCGGATACAAATTCCCGCATCCTCTCGAAACCATTCAACATGACGCTCGACAATGGTACCTCGTCGCTCCTGGTTGGACAAAATGTGCCCATCACGACCGGCCAAGTGCTGGGGGATGACAATACGAATGCCTTCACGACCGTGGACCGGATGGATGTTGGTGTCGGACTTACCGTTACGCCTCGCGTCTCCAATGACAATACCATCCGTATGCAGATAAGCCAGACGGTATCCAACGTCGCGGGCGCCATCACGGCAGGCGTTACGGACATCGTTCTCAATACGCGTGAGATTAACACCAGCGTGATTGCAGATGATGGCGAGATCATTGTGCTTGGCGGACTTATTGAGCAGACCGAAGCCTTCTCCAATGAGAAGGTGCCGCTGCTAGGGGATATTCCGGTTGCGGGTCGCCTGTTCCGCACCGAAGGCAAGTCGCTGGGGCGGAGGAATTTGATGGTCTTCATTCGCCCGACAATCGTTCGCGATCGCGCCGGGGCCCGCTTGGTGACGTCTCGCTCATATAATTACATTCGCGCCGAAGAACTCTGGGACGGGGAGGGGAGTGACACATCCTCCATCGACAATTTCATCACAGAAGTGCTGGGAAGCCCGCCGCCGCAATGACGCCGACCGATTTCGCCTCGACGCAATTCACATACGCCTTCGCCAAGGAGAAGGGGCTGGTCGTCCTGCCCGGACGGGACCAGTTGACCGTGGCTGTCCGTCAGGGCGCAGACCCGCTGGCGCTGGTGGAGGCACGACGCGCGCTGGGCAGCGTGTTTGCCCTGGAGTCGCTGGACAAGGACTCTTATGACCGGTTGCTGGCCGAGGCCTTTGCGTCTGGCCCGATGGCGGATGATGACGTCGATGCCGCCGTGGAGAGCCGGGGCGGTCTGGAGAGCCTGATCGACGATATTCCGAAAGCCGCAGACTTGCTCGACGGGCAGGATGACGCGCCGGTGATCCGCCTGATCAACGGCCTGATCCACGAAGCCATTAAGCGGCGCGCGTCCGACATCCATATCGATCCGTTCGAAAACCATCTCTCGATCCGCTACCGGATTGATGGCGACTTGGTAGAAGTGCTGACCCCGCCGCGCAAGCTGGCCGCGCCCATCTTGTCGCGGATCAAGGTCATGGCGCGGCTCGACATCGCTGAAAAGCGCCTCCCGCAGGATGGCCGGATTTCGCTCTCTGTGGGCGGACGATCCATTGATGTGCGTGTGGCGACACTCCCCACCCGGTATGGGGAGCGGGTTGTGCTGCGTCTGCTCGACACCAAGAACGCGCTGGTCGGCCTGCCGGAACTCGGCATGGATGCTGACACGCTGGCGCGTTTCTCCGATGCACTGGCCCAGCCAAATGGCGTGATCCTTGTCACCGGACCGGTCGGCTCGGGCAAGACGACGACGCTCTATGCGTCACTCTCGCGCCTGAACAATGGCCGCGATAATATCATGACCCTGGAAGACCCGGTCGAGTACGGCCTGCCGGGCATCAGCCAGACCCAGATGGATCACAAGGTCGGCCTGACCTTCGCGGCGACGCTCCGCTCCATTCTGCGTCAAGATCCGAATGTCGTCATGGTCGGCGAGATCCGCGATTCCGAAACAGCTGAAGTCGCCTTTGAGTTCGCATCTACAGGCCGTCTCGCTTTGTCCACGCTCCACACGAACAGCGCTGCCGGAGCAATCACACGTCTGCGCGATATGGGCGTCGAGGCCTATTTGCTCGCGTCCACACTCCGGGCGGTGATGGCGCAACGCCTCGTGCGCCGCCTCTGCCCGAATTGCAAGACGGAGCGTCCGGCCACTGCGGTGGAACTTGACGCTCTCGGTTTCGCCGCGGGCGACACCGTCATGGTGGGCGAGCCGAATGGCTGCTTCTCGTGTAGCAATACCGGCTTTGATGGCCGGATCGGTATCTATGAACTTCTGGTCGTGGACAGCAATATTCGCGAACTGCTCGGGTCCGAGGCCAGCGAGCACCGGATCGACGAAGCCGCGTTTGCCGGGCATGATCGGCTGATCGACAATGCGCGGCGCTATGTCGTCTCACAGGAAACCAGCCCGGCTGAAGTGCTCCGCGTCAGCCGCAAGGGAGGTGGGTGATGCCGGCATTCGAGTATGTCGCCGTCGATGATCATGGCAGGCGCCAGAAAGGGATCATTTCCGCCGAAAGCCCGCGCTCGGCCCGCCGCGAATTGCGCCTGCGCGATCTCATGGCGCTGGATGTCATTCCCGTCAGCGAGCAATCCGCCCGGACCAGCCGGATCAGCGGCCGGATCGGCGAAAAGCAGCGCGTCCTTCTGGTGCGGCAATTATCCGTGCTCCTGCAGTCGGGCCTTCCGGTCGAGCAGGCCCTTGCCGCCGCCGCTGAGGATGCGGCGACGCCCCAGACCCAACGTGTACTCCACGCGATCAAGACCGAAGTGACCGAAGGGGCCCGCCTCGCGGATGCCATGTCGGTGGCACCGAAAGCCTTCCCGCCGCTGGTGCGGTCGGTCGTTTCCGCCGGTGAATTGTCCGGTCGTCTGGGCGATGTGATGGAGCGGCTCGCGACCTATCTGGAGCGCAGTTACCAATTGCGCCAGAAGGTTCAGGCGGCGCTGATCTATCCCGCCGTTCTGGGCATCATGGCTATCGGCATGATCATCGCCATGATGTTGTTTGTCGTGCCGCGCCTTGTCGAGCAATTCGACCTGTTTGACGCAGACTTGCCACTGATCACCCGTATCGTGATCGGCCTGTCCGAGACCCTGCAGTCACATGGCATTCTGATCGCCCTGGCGCTCGCAACCCTGGTCTTCGCCATGGTCCGCGCTGTCAGGGTCCCCGCGGTGCGCCGCGCAATTGATCGCTACAGTTTGAACCTGCCTATTGTCGGCCCGTTGAACCGAACCGTCTGTGCGGGCCGGTTCGCGCGTGTTTTCGCGACGCTCTCCGGTTCAGGGGCAACCGTCCTCGAAGCATTGAGCGGAGCCAGGGGCGCCTCCGGAAATCTGGTCTTCAGTGAGGCTGCAGACCAGATTGCCGAACGCGTGCGCGAAGGGGGCTCCTTTGCCGGCGCGCTGAAAGCCACCGGTGTCTTCCCGCCCATGATGGTGCACATGGTCTCCAGCGGCGAGGCTGGCCGGGACATTCCGGGCATGATGACCCGCGCGGCGGATTTCCTCGACAATGAATTCGAAACCGGGTCGTCCACGCTCCTGTCGCTGCTGGAGCCGCTGATCATCGTGGTCCTCGGCGGGCTGGTTGGCCTTATCGTCCTGTCGGTCATGTTGCCGATCCTGCAACTCAACACTCTCGCTATCGGATAGGAGGTCGTCATGCCCTTAGTCACGCCCCGCACCCCTGAGGAAAAGCGCCGCAAGACGGCGGGCTTCTCGCTCGTGGAACTCATGGTGGTGGTTTTCATCATGGGCCTGCTTGCCACGCTGATCGTCATCAATGTTGCCCCGGCGACCGACCAGTCCCGTATCGGCAAGGCGCATTCCGACATTGCCGCGCTCGAAAGCGCGCTCGATATGTATAATCTCGACATGTACGGCTATCCGTCCGGCGAACAGGGCCTGGCCGCGCTGAGTACGGCGCCCACCGGCGCACAGGCCGCGCAGTACCGCCCCGGCGGCTACATCAAACGTATGCGGACCGATCCCTGGGGTAATGAATACGAATACGCTTATCCCGGCACCCGGTCGGGCAGCGCCTATGACGTGTTCTCCACCGGGCCGGACGGACAGGCCGGCACGGACGACGATATCGGGAACTGGGACCCCGCTAGCTGATGACGCCAATCCTGTCCTCTCAATCCGGCATGTCTCTGGTTGAGGTTCTGGTTGCGCTCTTCATCCTGGCGCTGGCCAGCGCCGCGATCGTCATGACGCTGCCCCGCCAGCCGTCCCGGCTTGACCGGGAGGTGGCGCGGCTGGAGCTGGCGATAGATCGCCTGGCAGACGAAGCCATTGCCTCCGGTGAGGTACGCGCTATCCGCCTGGAGGAAGATGAGTATGTGGCGCAGGCCTGGCGCGGCAGTCGGTGGATCCCCTTGCCCCGCACAAGCCATGCACTGCCACCTCTCTTGAAGATATCCGTCTCCAGCGCGCCGAAAGACACGAAGGACTGGCCAGAGATCATCGCTGACCCAACGGGCATCGTTACCGCGAAGACCCTGACCCTCGCGGAAGGGACAGATCAGCGTGTCCTGACCGTGTCTTCGTCCGGCATGATTGAAGTGGAGCGCTGACATGATGTCCCCGCGTTCACAGCAAGGCTTCACGCTGGTCGAAGTGCTGGTCGCGCTCGGTGTGTTCAGTATTGCCGCCATGTCGCTGGCGCACCTCGGGAACGAAACCCTTGTTGGCGCGCGCCATGTGGGCCAGCGTTTCCTTGCCACTGTCGAAGCTGACAATCTGATGGCCGAGGCGCTCGTCCGCCCCGGTGCCATTCCGCCGGGCGTGAACACCGGTGAGAGCACGCAGCGCGGACGCAGGCTGACCTGGACGCGCACGATCAGCGCCACTGACCGGGAGGGCCTGTTTTCCGTGTCTGTCACGATAGGCGATGCTGAAACAGGCCAGCAACTCGTGCACCGCCAGACCCTGATGCGGGTGGCGACATCATGACCAAGTCGGCCGGGTTCACCTTGATCGAAATGCTGGTCGCGCTCGCGGTGACCTCACTGCTAATGGTGGCGGGGTCGACCCTGTTGATCCAGACATTGCGATCCGGCCAGATGGTAGAGGCCCGCACCGAGTTGGTTCGCGATCAGGATGCGGCCCATAGCCTGCTGCGGGATGACCTTGCCAATGCCACATTGCGCCTGACCCAACCGCCCAATGGGCTCGATGCTCCCAAGGCCTTCAGCGGCGGGGTCTCCACGCTGGAGCCATTGCTGGCCTTCACCCGGGCCGGCTGGATCAATCCCGGTCATGTCGAGCCGCGGGGTGACCTGCAACGGGTGGAATACTTCCTGGCCGACGGAAGCCTTGTTCGCCGCGCCTGGCTGCGGCCAGACCCGGTCTACGACACGCCCTATGCTGATCGCGTCATGGCCGAAGGTCTCGACAGTGTCGGCCTGCGCTTCCTGACCGGCACCAGCTGGCAACTGGACTGGCCGGGCCAGTCAGACACATTGCCGGATCTGGTCGAGCTGACCTTTGTGTTCGGAGAAGGCGACGAACTGCGTCAGCTTTTCCTTGTGGGGGGCACAGGATGAGGCGCCCGCACCCTTCCGGTCACGAGCGCGGGGCAACCCTGCTCAGCGTGTTGCTCATCATCGTCCTGATGTCGACGGCGGCGCTCGCGGCCACCGATGCGCTGGCGCGGTCCGTCAGCGTCTCGCGGGTCTCGGCCAGCCGGGCCGACAGTTTCTGGGCGACGCGCGGTGCCTTGTCGGTGGGCGAGACAATCGTGAACGAGGCCCTGGCGAAGACGGACGGGGCCTTGACGACGGACTCCCCATTGTTCCGTGAGCCGATTGTGTTTTCGTATGCGCGCGGGACGATTTCGGTCCAGTTTTACGAGGCTACGAACTGCCTGAATCTGAATGCGCTTTCGCTGGGGGATAATGAAGCCTTTGCCGGGAGCGTGTCCCCGGACCAGCTCCACCGGATGCTTGAGGGCGCCGGCCTGTTCAGCAGCGAGGCGCAACATCTGGTAGATGCGCTGTCAGACTGGATGGACGCGGATACCAGTCCCCGTGCCTCCGGCGCTGAAGACGGCGCATACCGAGGCCGGACAATACCCCATAGGACACCGGGACAGAGGCTCGTCTCTATCAGCGACCTGCGCGCGATTGATGGCTTCACCCCGGATGTGATGAACGAGATTTCGAGCCTGGTTTGCGTCCGCTCAAGATCGGATGATGCACCCTTGAACATCAACACGCTGACGGCGGATGAGGCGCCGCTGCTGGCAGCGCGCTTCTCCGACGAATTGTCCACCAGCGAAGCCGAACAGCTGATCCTGTCGCGCCCGGAAGGAGGCTGGCTGAATGTCGGCGAATTCCTCCTGTCGCGGGATGTGGCCAGTATCGCCCCGGAACTGCGCCGGGACAGCGCTCTGTCGATACGGTCCGCGCAGATTGGGGCTGCCATTTCAGTGACTTCCGACACGGGCACCATTCGCATTGATGCGACCTATGGGCGTGGCACCGATGGCTTTTATGTCCTACAGGGCTCAAACAGGAGATCTGGCTGATGCGCCCGAGACTTTACACGGAAATCCCGAGGGACGGCGGCAGCTGGCGGTTCGTGCAGAGCGGTCCGTCCGGCCTTGAGCCCGTGCCGGAGGGCGCTGGCATTCCGTCTGGCGCGGATGTTGTCGTCTTCGTTCCCGGAACCGATGTGACGGCGCACCGGGTGCGCGCGGCGGCCCGGCGGCCGGTTGAGCTGACGCGTCTTGCGACCTTCGCGATCGAGGATGATCTCGCCATGCCGGTCGAGTCTGTTCACGTTGCCGTATCTGCGGATCAGGACGATTCAGGAGTCCGGATGGTCTATGCCGTGTCGCACGCAGTCATGCAGCATTGGCTGGGCCAGCTTGAGGCTGCCGGACTCGGATCGGCCCGAATTGTGCCGGATTTGTCCCTGTTGCCGCCAACTGACCGGATCGACTTCGGTCGCTACCAATTGCTGACCGTCGAAGGACGGCCGGTGGCGTTAGACAATGGCTGGCCGAGTGATGTCATGGCGGCGCTCCTGAAGGGTGCGGATGTGAACGCTACTCTGCGCCGCGCAGAATCCCTGACCGAGTTGGCGCTCTGGGCCGATGCGGCACCGCGCCTGACCGACCTTCGACAGGGAGTGTATGCCCGCGCCTCGGAAGCCGGCCTTTCACTGAAACAGTTTCGCTTGCCCGCAGCGCTTGCCGCCACCCTGTTTGTGGCATGGGGCGCGCAGACCGCGCTCTCGGTGCACACGATGAAGAATTTGACGGCGGCGCTCGACGCGGAATCCCGCGCGCAATATGCGGCCGCTTTCCCTGGCACCCCGGTGCCGTCCAATCCCGCCGCGGCCTTGCGATCCCGCACCGGGGCGGCGACTGGCGTCGCCGCGCCCAGCTTCCAGCAGACCAGTGCCGCGCTTTACGGGGCGGTGGAGAGTGTCAGCGGAGCGAATTTGGTCAGCTTGCGCTATGACCGCGCCATCGGCGAGCTTCGCGCCACACTGACATATCCGGCTTTTGGGACAGATCTGGATCTGAAGACGGCCGTCGAGGCCACCGGCCTGAAGGTCAGTCTGGGCGACACACGCCTTGAGGATGGACGGGTCGTGGGCGATCTGTCGATTGGAGGCCGCTCATGATGGGATACTGGAACAGCCGCACCGGACGGGAGCAGGGGCTGATCGGCGTTGCGCTCCTGCTCGTGATTGTGGCTTTGCTGCAATTCGGGATCGTGCGGCCCCTGATGGCTGCAAAGGCGGACTCGAAATTGGCTCTGGAAGCTGCCAGCCGACAGCTCGACGTGGTCTCGGCGGAGCTCACATCGCAATCGGCGCGCGTCGCCGGCGCCAATGGCCCCCGCGCGTCCAGTCAGAATTTGCGGTCGGACTTGCTCCAGCTTGCCAATGCGAGAGGCTTGTCCGTGTCGCGGTTGCAGACTGCAGATGATGGCCGACTGATCCTGCAGTTTGAGCGGACGGTCCCCACGCTGGTCTATGCCTGGCTGGCCGATGCGGATCTGCGCTATGGCGCTGTGCCCGAACGCGTGACCATGTTTGCAGAGGATGCCGGCTATGTCCGGGCAAGTTTTGAGTTCGCTGGAGGCGGGTCATGATGCGGACAGGATTTCTTTTTGTCGCTCTCTTCGTCATCACGTTGATTGGTGGCCTGATCGCCTTTACGCCGCTATCCTTTGCCTTGCGCCAGTCCGGTGTCGCGGATCGCGGGATCAGCTGGCAGCAGGCGCGCGGTTCGGTTTGGCATGGTCAGGTCACCGGCCTGTCATGGCGCGGCAAACCGCTCGGTGCGGTCAATCTCGACTCCGATTTTCTGCGCCTCGTGACGGGCGCCCCATCGCATGACGTGTCGTGGAGCGGGCCGTTCGGCCAGGGTCGGGGCAGGATCAGGGCTTCCGGGTCATCTATTCTGGCGGATGAAGTGTCTCTCAATATTCCGTTGACCGAACAGGTGGGTGTCGATCCAGTCATCTCGCAGCTGGGCAGCAGTCTCCGTGTCTCGAATGGCTCTGTGAAACTGTCTGGCAACCGGTGCGCCGCGGCGGCGGGCGTCGTGACGAGCGATGTGGCCCGCCTCGCCGCGGCGTCGTTTGACCGGGACTGGCCTGTCCTGAGCGGTCCGCTGACCTGCACGGACAACCAGTTGACCGCACACCTCACGGGGGATGCGGGGGACGGCACACGCATTGTGCTCAATGCCGGTGCACAGAATGGGGTTGAGTTGGAGCTGACCAATTTTGATGATGAATTGCGCGGCGCCTTGCTGGCGGCGGGCTTTTCTGATCGGAATGGCGCTCTGGTCTATACGCGATCCGTGAACAGAATGGAGACAAGGCCATGAGGCAGGTATTTGCGATCCTGGCGGGGGCGCTGCTGCTGGCAGCGTGCGCGAGCGGCGACAAGACGCGGCCTGTTCCGCCAGCGCCGGATGTTCCGGAGGCCGGCAGCCTGCCGGCGCAGGATCTCGCGGATGGCGAGTGCGCCCTGTTCCTGTGGACCCAGGGCTCGCCGCGCCGCTTCGTCTACTTCTCGAAGGCGGGCAGCCAGACGGCTGAAACCCTGCTGTCTGAAACCCAGCAGACCATGGCGCTGGTGCGTCAGGGCGGGACATTGTTCGGACAGTTCATGACGGAAATGGACTACACGACCCTCGAAGGGGAGACGATGTCCCTGCGAATCACGCCGGGAGAGAGGGTAGAAGGCGGGCAAAAAATCTCAGCTGGACGCATCAAGCTACTGAATGATGGAGGTTGGGAGACCGTGATCCCTGTGGCGGGTTTGCGGGCGTGCCAGCCGGATACTGAGTAATTGCAAGGTCTTCGGGTAGGGCGATTCTGAGCAGCCTACGGATAAGCTACGTAAACGTGTCATTACTTGACGCAAATCTGTCACACATCGTATTGTGACACTTATGTTACAGAAGCAATACAGATATATGTCAATCTCCGCTCTGGCGCTTGCGGCGCTGGGACTGACTGCGAATGCCCAACAGGCATGTGACCTGTCGGATGGTCTCGGCCTGCAGCCTGCTGCATTCCAGACTGAAACTGAAGCCTGTTTTGAAGGCCTCAACGGCGTCACGCCGGATACGTTCATGCAAGGCCAGCTTAGCCAGTTCACGGCCGCTGACCGCAGCGACGCTGGCAAGGCGCGCCTTGAAACCCTCGCAACGCTGAACGAAGCCGCGCGTATCCATGCCTATGACATGGCTGTGCGGGGCTATGTGTCCCACGAGGACATGGAAGGACGCAGTCATCTCGACCGGGTCCGCCTGCTGGATCGCACCCACCTGATGGGGGCCTTCGGTGCCAACATGGCCATCGTGGATGACTCGGCTACGCCTGAACAAGCCTATCGTGCCCTGATGGCAGACCCCGCCAACAAGGCCAATCTCAAGCGCGGCGAGTTCGACCATACCGGTATGGCGGCTGTGCGCGCCAATGGCCGGATCTATTTGGTCCAGCTGTTCTCCCGTGTTGAGGGGAAGCTGCAGGCCCCGGTGCCGATGCAGATGAACGGCAAGACTGACCTCAAGGCCGTCTTTGCGGAATCCCGCGCGGAGCCGCTTGGCTGGTCGGTCGTCTCCACGTCCGGCAACGTGCTTGCGCAGGGGATCGGCGATAGCGTGCCGGCCAGCGAACTGAAGGGCCAGTCCGGCTATTTGACCATCGACATGGCACTCGGCAAGGATCGCTACACGCTCAAGGGGCCTGCGGTCTCACTGTTCTAGGCCGCGCATCCCTGCCCAGATACAAAAAAGCCGGTCCCCACGGGGCCGGCTTTTTTCTTGGAGCGGGTGAAGAGAATCGAACTCTCGTCGTCAGCTTGGGAAGCTGCTGCTCTACCATTGAGCTACACCCGCATCAGCTGGAGTATTTGAGCCTGAAATCGCCCCTGCGCAAGAGGGCGCAGCGGCGATTTCCTACGGGCCCTAGTCGAGTGTCACCACCACGACCGAGCGCGCCGGAATGGAGAGGACGAGATCGTCGGCGGTGCCGTCCACGATATATGGGGCCGGCTGAACCCGGTCCGGCGCGTCGAACGTATTGTGGGAATCCATCTCTTCCCCATGCAGGATACGACCGGTGGCCTTGCTGGCACCGAAAGCGCTTGCATCGACCAGGTGATTGTCATGGGCGGACGCATTCACCAGGGCCAGCACGATCCGGCCGTCATCCGTCCGCGCGGCGCTGGCGCTGATGGCCGGAACCGTGACATCTTCCAACACATAGTCCGGTGACTGAATACTCATTTCAAGCGCTTCGGCGCCCATGAAAGGCTTGTACATGTCGAACACATGATAGGTCGGCGTCAGCACCATGTCCGGCCCGTCGGTCAGGATCATCGCTTGCAGGACGTTCACCATCTGGGCGATGTTCGTCATCTTCACGACATCGGCATGCGCGTGGAACAGGTTGAGGTTCAGGCCGGCGACGATGGCGTCGCGAATGCTGCCCTGCTGGTATAGCGCGGGGGGATTAGTCGCCTCGTCCTGGTCCACCCACATGCCCCACTCATCCACATACAGGCCGAATGCGTCGGCAGGCAGGTCGTGTTTCTCAAGGATGGCCTTCTGGTCCTCGATCACCTCCGCCATGCGCAGGGTGCGCTGCATCGTCGAGGCCCATTCCGCCTCCGGGAAGCCGGTCGCGGCACCTTTCTTCCCCCAGTCGCCGGTGGGCAGGGTGTAGACATGCAGCGAGATGCCTTCGGCCAGGTCATCAATGTAGGGATGTTCGAGAATTGTGTCGGCATATTCCGGGTTCGCGTCATGCGCGCCGGAGATGATGCGCACCGGCTGGTCGCCCGCCGTTTTCGCAAAGCTCGCAAATTGCGCATAGAGATCGGCATAGGTGCCCGCCGTGAGCGCGCCGCCGCAGCCCCACGTCTCATTGCCAATGGACAGATAGTCCACCGTCCAGGGCGTATCGTGGCCATTTGCGCGGCGTTCTTCGGCGCGGTCTCCCGTTTCGGCCGTGATATATTCCAGCCAGTCGGCGCCTTCCTTGGCAGTGCCCGTGCCCAGGTTCAGATTGAGGTAGGTCTTCGCGCCCAGCCGTTCGGCGAAGTCGAAGAATTCATGCGTGCCGAATTCATTACTTTCCGGCGTGCCGCCCCAGACCATGTTGACCCGTGCCGGACGGTCGGACTGAGGGCCGATGCCATCGCGCCAATGATAGAGATCGGCAAAGCACCCGCCCGGCCAGCGCACGACCGGCACGTTCAGGGCTTTCAGGGCGTCGAAGACATCGTCGCGAATGCCATCGGTGTTGGGGATGTCGCTGCCGTTGCCCACCCAGATCCCGCCATAGGGCTGGGTGCCAACATGCTCTAGGAACTGGCCATAGATTTCGGGTGCGATGGTTTCGGTGGGGGCGTCCAGATCTACATCAAGTGTGGCCTGGGCCGCTGCCGACCCCATGCAGAGAACAAGACTGGCTAGGCTCGCCGCGAGACGGTTTTTCATAATTGGCTCCCTCGAATGCTTGTTATTTTAGCGCTAACATTCGGCGGGTCCGGGGCCGTTAGTCAAGCTGCAATCGTTTCCTCGCCAGAGTCATGCGGCACTGGCTAAGCGGGCCGGTTGAAGCTAGAAGGCCGCCATGAACGGATTTCTCGCAGTTGCAGCAGGCGGCGCCATTGGCGCATCGCTCCGGCATGGGGTCGGCCTTTTGGCCGTGCGCCACCTGCCGGCAGGCTGGCCGCACGGCACATTTGCCGTCAATCTGCTGGGCAGCCTGCTGATGGGCCTGCTGGTGGGGTGGCTGGCACTCAAGGCCGAAGGGCTGCACCAGACGACCCGGCTGTTCCTGGCGACGGGCTTGCTCGGCGGTTTCACCACCTTCTCGGCGTTTTCGCTGGAAGTAGCGGAATTCCTGCGCCGCGGCGACACAGCAAAGGCGGCGATCTATGCGGGGCTCTCATTGGTACTGGGCGTGATCGCGCTGTTCATAGGACTTTGGATTGCCCGGAAGGTATTCGCATGAGCGGCCAGATTGTAACTGAAACGGTTTCTGACAAGGAATCCGGCACCCGTCTTGATCGCTGGGTCAAGCGCCGCGTGCCGGTCACCCAGGGCCAGATCGAGAAGATGCTCCGCACGGGGCAGATCCGCGTCGATGGCTCGCGCGCCAAGGCCAATACGCGCCTTGAGACCGGCCAGCAGGTGCGCCTGCCGATCATGGATGCCGACGCGACCCGCCCGGCCCAGAAAAAGGCCGAGCGTGTCTCCGAGGAAGACCGGCAATTCATCCGCGATCTCATCCTGTATGAAGACGACGAGATGATTGCCATCAACAAACCCGCCGGCATCGCTGTGCAGGGCGGGTCAGGGCAGGGCCGCCATATTGATGGCATGCTGGCCGCGCTCGGCGATGGCGAGCATCGCCCCGTCCTCGTGCATCGGCTCGACAAGGATACAAGCGGCGTGCTGCTGCTCGCCAAATATCCGAAGGCCGCTGCGCAGCTGTCAGAGAAATTCCGCAGCCGCGACATGAGCAAGGTCTATTGGGCCATCACCGTTGGCGTGCCGAACCCGCCCTTCGGACAGATCCGCTGCTGGATGGTGAAGGGGATCGAGGACGAGAATGAGGAAGACGGCTACCGCGTCATCCATCCGAAAGCGCGGGGCCGCCGCGACGCTGACCGCGAGCGCATGTTTCGCTCCGCGCAGGGCGTCGAGGGCGCGCGTCATTCGATCACGGATTATGCGGTGATTTCCACGGCGGGCCAGAAGGCCGCCTGGGTCGCACTGAAGCCGGAGACCGGCCGTATGCACCAGCTGCGCTTCCACATGCTGGAAATGAACACGTCCATCCTTGGCGATTTCAAATACCAGTCCCGCCGCGAAGTGCCGCAAGGTCTTGCGCCCGGCATGCATCTTCATGCGCGCAGCCTGATCATTCCGCGCCAGAATGGCAAGCCGATCAAGATCGTCGCGCCACTGCCGCCGCACATGAAGCAGACATTTGAATCCCTCGGATTTCTTGAACAGGAGGCGGGCAAGGACCCGCTGGCACCGTTCCTCTGATGTCGGGACTGAAACTCGCCATTTGGGACGTGGACGGAACGCTTGTCGACAGCCGCACCTCCATCCATGAAATCATGGTGGAAGCCTTCACCCTGTCGGCCCTGACGCCGCCGGAATATGATGCGACGCGCCGCATTGTCGGGCTCAGCCTGCACGAAGCCTGTGGCCAGCTCGCGCCGGAGGTCACTGCCGCGGAGATCGACCGGCTGGTCAATAATTACCGTGAGTGCTGGGTTCGCGCCCGCGCGCGGCCGGACTTTACCCAGCCCCTCTATGATGGCGCGTTGGAAACGCTGGAAATGCTGCGCTCCGAAGGCTGGCTGATCGCCATGGCGACCGGCAAGACCCATAAGGGCATCCGCAGCCTGTTCGACGCGCACGCCATCGAGCCTTTCTTCGACACGGTCTGGTGCGCCGATGACGGCCCCGGCAAGCCGCATCCGCATATGGTGGAACAGGCAATGGGTGCGCTCGGCTGCGCGCCGCATGAAAGCCTGATGATCGGTGATGCGATCCACGACATTTCCATGGGCCGCGCGGCGGGCGTCTACACCCACGGCGTCAGCTGGGGCTTCGGCGCCGCGCACGAACTCGAAGAAGTCGGCGCCCACGAAATCCACCATGAGTTCGACACGCTCCAGAAAAGCCTGCTGGCCTTCGAGCCGGCCCTGTAGCACTTCCCCTCTTGGAAACCCGCCCTCATGGGCGTACATGCCCGGCCATGACTGACGAGACCGAGACCGAAGAGACGCCGAAGCCGAAACGCTTTTACGAGACCGCCAAGCCGGAGCAGATCCCCGGCGGCTGGACCGTGGAACTGGATGGCCGCTCCATCAAGACCCCGGCGCGCGTCGCCCTGAAGCTGCCGACCGAAAAGCTGGCCAAGGCCATCGCGGCCGAATGGAACGCGCAGGACGCTGAAATCGACCTGATGTCGATGCATTTGACGCGCCTCGCCAATGTCGCGATCGATCGCACCCCGGAAATCCGCTACGAGATGGCCGACGAACTGGCCCGCTATTGCGAGACCGATCTGGTCTGTCACATCGCCGAGGAGCCTGAGGAACTGGCCGAGCTGGAAGAGGCCCATTGGGCGCCGCTGCGCGCCTGGGCCGGGCAGGCGCTGGACGTCATCCTCGTGCCGGTCGAAGGCATCATCGCCTCGCCCCAGCCGGATGCCTCGCTGGAGGCTGCGCGCAACTACGCCCTCGGGCTCGAAGATTTCGCCCTGACGGGCCTCCTGTTTGGATGCGGCCTGTTTGGTTCGGCCGTCCTGGCTATGTCTGTGGTCGAGGGCGAGCTGACGGCGACCGACGCTTTCGAGGTCGCCCGCATTGATGAGGCCTGGCAGGCCGAGCATTGGGGCGAGGATGAGGAGGCAAAAGCCGCCACGGCCCTTCGCCGCATCGAGGCGAAAGCGCTCGAAACCTGGCTGGTCGGCCTCGGCTGAGGCTGAAACAGCCTGAAACGCGCTGAAACGGGCCTGAACGCCCTGAAACCGAATTGAGCCTGCGCGCATCGAAAGCGGACGCGACGTCACCCTGCGTGCCAGCAAGGTTTTCCTTTTCAAGGGCCTAACGCCGCACTTGCCTTTGCTGCGCTGCCGTATAATCACGGGGGAGCAAACAGAAACAGAAGGCCGGGAGAGCCCCATGAAGGACGTGATCGAAGCGCTGGAAGCCAAACGCGAAGAGGCCCGTCAGGGCGGTGGTGCCGCAAGAATCGAACGCCAGCACGCCAAAGGCAAGCTCAGCGCCCGCGAGCGCATCGAAGTGCTGCTCGATGAAGGCAGCTTCGAAGAGTACGACATGTTCGTCGAGCACCAGTGCTCCGATTTCGGCATGGATGAGCAGAAGATCCCCGGCGACGGCGTCGTCACCGGCCAGGGCACCATCAATGGCCGCCTCGTCTATGTCTTCTCCAAGGATTTCACCGTTTTCGGCGGCTCGCTGTCGAAGACCCATGCCGCCAAGATCGTGAAGGTCCAGAAGGCCGCCGTGATGAATGGCGCGCCGGTTGTCGGCATCTTCGATGCAGGCGGCGCGCGCATCCAGGAGGGCGTCGACAGCCTTGCCGGTTATGCCGACATCTTCATGGAGAACGTCCTCTCATCCGGCGTGATCCCACAAATCTCCGTCATCATGGGCCCGTGCGCAGGCGGCGACGTCTATTCGCCGGCCCTGACCGACTTCATCTTCATGGTGAAGGACACGTCCTACATGTATGTGACCGGCCCTGACGTGGTGAAGACTGTCACCAATGAGGAAGTCACCCATGAGAGCCTCGGCGGGGCGTCCGTCCATGCGGCGAAGTCCGGCGTGGTTGATGGCGCGTTCGAGAACGACATCGAGGCGCTGGTCCAGATGCGCCGCCTGATCGACTTCTTGCCCGGATCGAACCGTGAAGACCCGCCGGTCCGCACGGTCTATGATTCCGCCGAGCGCGTGGATGAGAGCCTCGACACGCTGATCCCGCCCAACCCGAACTCGCCTTACGACATGCGCGAGCTGATCGAGAAAGTGGCCGACGAGGGCGACTTCTTCGAGATCAGCCCGAAATTCGGCGCCAACATCCTCTGCGGGTTCGGCCGCATCGAAGGCGCGACCGTGGGCTTTGTCGCCAACCAGCCGATGACGCTGGCCGGCGTGCTGGATATTGACGCCTCCCGCAAGGCGTCGCGCTTCGTCCGCTTCTGCGACTGTTTCAACATTCCGGTCGTCACCTTCGTGGACGTGCCGGGCTTCATGCCGGGCACCAAGCAGGAATATGGCGGCCTCATCAAGCATGGCGCCAAGCTGCTGTTCGCCTATGCCGAGGCCACCGTGCCAAAGGTCACCGTCATCACCCGCAAGGCCTATGGCGGCGCGTATGACGTGATGAGCTCCAAGCATCTGCGCGGCGATGTGAACTATGCCTGGCCAACGGCTGAGATCGCCGTGATGGGCGCCAAGGGCGCGGTCGAGATCATCTTCCGCAAAGACCTCGGCGATGAGGAAAAGATCGCGGCGCACACCAAGATGTATGAGGACAATTTCGCGAACCCCTACGTCGCCGCGCGCAAGGGCTATATCGACGACATCATCATGCCGCACTCAACTCGCCGCCGCATCGCCAAATCCCTCCGGGCCCTGGCCAACAAGCAGCTGGAAAACCCCTGGAAGAAGCACGATAATATTCCGCTTTAGGGGCGGGCTGGCATCGGCACAGTAGGGTGGGTTGAGCAAAGCGATACCCACCAGATTGTTGCTTTTCAGCGGTGGATATCAGCGTCGCCTTGAGGCGCCCCAATATATATCCCATTCCTGTCATCCCGGAATTTGCCCAGCAAATATCCGGGACCCAGTTTTCATAGCCCGCGCCCTTGCTTCGACGTCGCTCAGCATGAGCGCTCCGTGCTTGCGGCGTATGTCGGCCCATCTCGAGTCGAAAGATGATGATCCCGGCAGCACGCCCTTGACCTCACCCTAACTTGAGCAATTACAAGACAGGCCGCTCACGAACTCCGTGCAAGAAAGGCCCGTCCATGATCCTCAATCAGATTACCATTCCCTGCCTCGATTACTCCGCCAGCGTCGCTTTCTATGAGGCGCTGGGCATGGTCCAGATCGTGGAGGCGCCGCCGCGCTATGCCCGGTTCGAAAGCGCGGATGGCAGCGGCGCAACCCTGTCGCTCCATACGGTCAGTGCGACGGTCAGTGCGTCTGTGGGCTCCGGCACGGTGATCTATTTTGACCATCCGTCCGCCGACGCGCTGGATACCCATGTCGAAGAGTTGAAAGCGCAGGGCCTCATCTTTGACAGCGAACCGACCGACGAATCCTGAGGATGGCGCGAGGCACGGCTGCGCGACCCGGCGGGCAATGAAGTCTGCCTCATGTTCGCTGGCACAGCCCGCCGCTTCCCGGACTGGCGCGTGGATGGCCGCACCGGCTGAGCCCTATGAGCGCACGAGGGCAGGCGTGGGGATACGCCCGGCCCTCGCTCATTCTAGCCTGTGGCGGCGGCCTCAGCGCTTCTTCTTCTCGACGCCCAGCATGGAGTCGGCTTTCAGCGTCGGGTTCGACGCATTGGTCTTGGGCTTTTCCGCTTTCGGCTTGCGGATTTCCTTGTTCGATTTCTTCTGACCTTTGGCCATGAGGGTCTCCTTTGGCTTGCGCCATTTGGTGCGGCGCAGGAAACCGGGCGCCGGCGATCCGGGCAGAGCAGCGCGCGTTTGCGACGCGGGCTGAAACAGTCAGTACAGAAGGAGCTCGCCGGACAGGTGCGCCCGGAATGGCGCAGCGGCGTAGGACTCAGATAGGCGCGCATTGGAGCGAATGTAAGGCACTTCCATGAGGTGAGGTTTCGCGCCTCCGGCTGAGCCGCGCGCACCAGCCCGCGCGGATGCTTCGACGGCGCTCAGCATGAGCGCTATAGGGGTGCAATGCTTGAGGGACTCATCCTGAGCGAAGTCGAAGGATAGCTGGTTGCGGTCAAACCCCCGTCTGGGTCGCGGATAAATCCTGCGAATTTTCCGGGATGACAAGATGGGGTTCTGACGGAGCGCAGCCCTATCCCCCCTCAAACGCGCCCCATCCTGCCGCGCCCATTACCCCAAAAATAAACTTGTCCTCCCCCTCTGTGGGCGGAGGTATACTGCGCGGCGATGGATTGTTCGCTGTTCTCCCCGATTCAGAACCTGCCCTGGTATCTCTACCCGGTCTGGCCGCTGATCTTCTGGCGCATTCAGCGCCTGAAGGCGTGGTTCCGCCGCGCGGGCGGGCCGGGCTCGCAAATGCTGTGGGGGGTGGACGCGCGGGGCAGGGTGAACATCCTGTCCCTGTCGGATGATCTCTCCGGCCGGGCGCCGCAGACCCGTCCGTTCACGCACACGCCTTCCCGCGCCTTGCGCGCCGCGCTGGCAGGGGAGTTTCCGCACCTCCTTCATCTGCCCTCCCACCGGCGCAGGCCGGGGCGTTTCGCCCTGTGTGCGAACGCGCTCGCCGGTTTCCTCCCTTTCTGCAGGGCAGGCGCGGCTCAGGGCCTGCCGCTGCCGGACCCCTGAGCAGAGCAGATTTTTTACGAAATTCGCTTCCCACCAAGCGCCTTGACGGGCGTCGCGTCTGTTGGCGTCATGGCCCCCTCGCTCCCGGCCCTGGTCATGGGATGGCATTGCCGGTTTCCTTTTTTTATTAAACTTCGTTTATACTGGGGGTGACACACAAATCCTTCAGAGTGGAATACTGCCTGTATGAAAGCCGCCCCGCACCCAGACCAAGCGCTCCGGCTCGAGACCCTCCGCAAATATGATATTCTCGATACGCCGCGGGAATCCGAATTCGACGAGATTGTCGAACTCGCCTCCACGCTCTGCAATGTACCGATTTCGGTGGTCAATCTGATCGACGAAGACCGGCAATGGTTCAAGGCCGAGGTCGGCATCGGTGCGCGTGAAACGCCGTTGGCCACGTCGATCTGTTCGCATGTCATTCTCAGCGCCGATTTTGTCGAGATCAACGATACCCACAAGGACCCCCGCACGGCGGACAATGAGCTTTGCACACCGGCCGATGGCCTGCGCTTCTATGCCGGCGCGCTGCTCAGGGCCCCGAATGGCCTGCCTATCGGAACGTTGTGCGTGCTCGATACCAAACCGAACGCGCTCAACGATTTCCAGAAGAAAGCCCTGCGCACCCTGGCGCGCCAGGTGATGCGGGAACTCGACCTGAGACTGGCCCTGAAGACCCAGAGGGTCCTGCGTGACGAGATGGACCACAGGGTCAAGAACTCGCTGCAGTCCGTCGCCTCCCTGGTGCGCATCTATCAGGGGCGCGTGCGGCGCGGAGCGGATATGACGGACGCTTTCGATACGATCGGCCGGCGGATCGAGGCGACCGCGGCGCTCCACGAGATGTTGCATGACTCGCCTCTGGATGATGCGGTCATGATGGATGAGTTCCTCACCCGCATTACCGGCCTGCTACAGGATTCCGCGCCGGAGCATGTCAGCATCAGGTGTGAGGCGGAGCCGGTGGCCATATCGACCTTGGTCGCCAGCTCCCTTGCGGTGATCGTGAGCGAGTTTGCCGCCAACTCGATCAAGCACGCATTTGCGGATGGCGAGGCCGGACAGGTCCTGATTACCGGCGCCATGCAGGAAGACGGCACCCTGAAAGTCGTCTGCGAGGACAATGGCGGCGCGCCTGTGCAGGCGGCCCCTGACGAGACCTCCATGGCCGGTCTGGGCAAGCGCATCATGAAGGCTTCAGCCAGCCAGATCGGGGCGACCCTGGAAAATGGCCCCAGACCGGAGGGCTACCGGATGGAATTAATCCGGCCCGCCTGACCGAAAGAGCGTGTGAATAACAGTTCCAGCTGCGAAAACCTGCGCCAGCGGGAAGTTCGGGCCGGATATCGGGAGGTGCTTTCTGTTGTATCTGCAACAGATTGGCGCGGTAGTGGAGGCGTCGTTTGCGCATCAACACGCGATTGTCATGTAAATCTTACGGGGCAATGCAGACGATTGCACAGGCTTGTATTCTGCTGTGATTACTACACAAGTGGAGAAAAACTGCTAATAATTCCCCTCAGGCGGGAAGTTTTTGACTTTGCCGGCGGATATTGTCCTTAAGGTTTGGTTATGCATTTGTGCCGAACACGATGGTGTCGGTGAGCGGGCCATCGCGTGGCCGAAACAAATGAATTCTCATAGGGGGCAAGAGCGAAATGCTCTCGGACTTGATATCTTCTGAGCTACCTTATCTGCGTCGCTATGCCCGCGGACTGATGGGAGAGCAGCAAAACGGCGATGAAGCCGTGGAAGACATGATCGAGTCGCTCATTTTCAGGATTTCTGTTGCCCCGGACCTGAAATTCCAGAAAGCGGATTTGTTTGCCGAACTCGACAAGTCGATCAGAAAGCGTGTGTCGACGCTGACGGACGAGACCGGGATCGCAAAGATATTGAACGCCATGACCACGCTCCAGCGTCGGTCGCTGTTGTTGACGGTTGTCGAAGGCTTCTCTGTTCAAGAGGCTGCCCGGATCTTGTCGGTGGGCATCTCGGACGTTGAAGAGATGCTGCGCACCGCGGAATCGGCCATCGCCAATGAGGTCAGCACGTCGGTCCTGATCATCGAGGATGAATCGATGATTTCCTACCAGCTCTCCCAGATCGTGAAGGAAGCCGGACACAATGTGGTCGGCGTCGCAACGACCCAGACCGAAGCGGTCAAGCTGGCCGAGGAAAGCGAGTTTGGCCTGATCCTGTCGGATCTGCGTCTGGCGGATGGATCGGTCGGCATTGATGCGGTGAAGGAAATCTTCAGCAAGATGAACCGCGAGGTGCCGGTCATCTACATCACGGCCTATCCGGAAATGCTGCTCCAGGGGCAGGATGACGAGCCTTCCTACCTGATTCCGAAACCGTTCGAGCCGCTGCATGTGCGCACGGTCGTCGACCAGGCCATCCTGTCTGCCTTCCTGGGGCAGGAAACGGCCTGATCGCGGATTCGCAAACCAGGCCGCCTGTGGGTGCTGGCCTGACTAGAACGCCACCCTGATGCCCACACGGATGTTCCGGCCCGGCGCCGGGACGGCATCCTTCAGGACAGACGTGGCATAGCGCACTTCCTCATCGGTCAGATTGCGCCCTTCCACGAAGAGCTGCGTGCCGTCCTGGCCATAGCCCGCCTCGGCGAGGTCGATGGCGGCGCGAAGGCCGGTGGTGACGTAGCCGTCCGTCGGCAGATTACCAGCGCCGGGATCGTCCTGGTCTGCGGTCGCCGTGAGCGTCCATCCAGCCGACCAGAGGCCCCAATCGGCATCCAGCGAGGCGTGGAAGGTCAGCGGGGGCAGGTAAGGCACATTGCTGCCATCCTCCAATTCCCCGTCCACAAAATCGAGACTGGCCGTCGTGGTCCAGTCTGCGCCCATCAGGCCTTCCGGGAACCGGGCCTCGCCCTGGATTTCCGCGCCGGTGAACTGGGCGCCCTGTTGCAGGAACAGATAGATCGGGAAGCCGTCCAGCTCATCAACCGCCGTGCCGCCCTCATCAACGGTGCCGGGTGTCAGGTAAATGAAGCCATCAAAGTCCGTGTAATAGACATTGCCGCCCAGGCTGAACCGGTCATTCTCCCACCGCAGGGTCGCTTCGAGATTGGTGCCGCTTTCCTTGTCGAGATCAATATTGCCGACTTCGTACTGGCTGGTCGCGAGGTGCGCTCCGTCGGCGAACAATTCGCTCTCATTCGGGGCGCGTTCGGTATAGCCAAGCTGCAGGCCGGCGAACCAGCCGGAACTCCAATGCTTGTGCGCCCCGAGGGATGCACTGAACAGGTCAAAGCTCTGCTCGCCCTGAACCGCATTATCCAGCTCCGTTCGGTCGAACCGGAGGCCGCCTTCAAGCCCGGACTGGTCTTCCAGTTCCAGCGTTTCGTAGTGGAACACGCCCACATTTTTCGTGGAGGTCGGTGTCAGGAAGGATTCCTCGCCTTCCGAGCCGAGGTCCTTGTCCAGGAATTGGAGGCCGGTCGCGCCCGCGAAATTCCCGAACGCATGGCCGAGTTCGAAGCGGCCCTCGGTGCCTTCGGTCGAATAGATCGTCCCCGGTTCGCCTGGCGCTTCGAATTCGGTGTGTTCATAGTCAGCGACCGAGAGATTGCCGGCGATCTTCGTGAAGAGCCCGATATCCAGATTCATCCCGCCGCGAATATCATAGCGGGTCTGTTCAAGGTCGATGAACGGGAATTCCTCTTCATGTGCTTCCTCTTCTTCGGCGCCTGGTTCTTCCTCTTCTTCATGATGCTCGTGGCCGGGAAGGCCATAGCTGGAATTCTGCTGCCGGATGCCAACGCCGAAGAACGCATCCTCACCGACCCAGGACAGCCCGGCCGCATAAGTATCGGTCTGAAGGAAAGAGTTCTCCATCGTGTCGCGGACTTCTTCGTGCTCCTCGTGCTCTTCCTCGCCTTCCGCTTCATGCTCGGCCTCTTCGGCAGCGCGGGCAGCAGAGGATTCGGCAAAGCCCGGAATGTCATAGTCGCCAAAGTCGCGCGTCGAGGCTGACAATGTCAGGACGAAAGGCCCGGTCGAAAAGCGCGCCTTGCCGGCGGCTTCCGTGCCTTCGCTGACACTGCTGCTGGCGGCGAGCCCATCGAACGAGATGGCGCGCTCGGGCAGGTCTTCCACGATCAGGCCGTCGATCACATTGACCACGCCCCCAATGGCCTGGCCGCCATAGGCCAGCGCCGCCGGGCCCCTGAGTATCTCGATCTTCTCCGCATCGATCCCATCCGTGGCAACCTGGTGGTCGGGCGAGGCGGCGGAGGCATCAATCGCGCCGATCCCATTGGTCAGCACCAGCACACGCTCGGCGCCAAGACCGCGCAGGACCGGGCGACTCGCGCCCTGGCCGAAGAATGTGGTCGATACGCCGGGCTCCCCGGCGAGCGTATCGCCGAGCGTTCCGGAGAGTTTCTGGATCAGTTCATCGCGATTGATGGCGGAAGCGTTGCCGATCATTTCATCGGTTTCGCGCTGGGGACCAACCCCGGTGACAATCACGGTTTCAAGGGTGGCAGGGGCTTCCTGAGCGAGAGCAAGCGGACTTGCGCCCAGCAGGAGCGAGGCCGCAACAGCGCGGCGGGAGATATGGGATTTCATGTTCTGGGAGTCCTTCAGACAATAGGGAACGCCGCCCGCAGACGGCAGGATCAGTCGCTATTGCTGAGGGGAAGGCGGACTTCGCGGCGGCGGCGCGCGGCCGGGCGGACGAATCCAGAGGGGTTGCGAGAAGTACGGTTCGGTGACTGCAGTCTCAACCGGAAACACAAACGGGCTGGCCAGTACATCCGGCAACACGATTTGCACATGCGCCACAGCCGTCAGATCACAGGTGACGCCGTAATGGTCGTGCGGCTTATCGGCATGTGCCGCAGCATGGCTCAGCGCCAGCGCCTGAACGAAAACGAACAGGGCTGCGAGGAAGGCCAGTCGGTATGTGCGGTGATGCCGGGCGCTCATAGTTATTCTGTTACATTTTCGTGAGCCGAGCGGCAAGCACCAACGCATGTAAAAACATTACGATCCACACTTACTGCGCCAGCTTTCACGCTTCAGTAACCAAGCCACCGCATCCTCGCGAAAGTTAATGAAAAGCCTTGAGCTGTTAAGAGGATGTAGCATGTCGAAGAATGCTGTGCGCTGGGGCGCGGATGTTGGATGCCAGAGTAAAATCAAGTCGCTGGAAATCCGCAACGATCTTTCCGATCACGGGCTGAAGGGCAAGCGCGCCCAGGGGTATCTGGGGCTGAACCGCCAGTTCACCAAGGTCACCGCCAAGAAGGATGGCCGCGACGGCCTGCCGGCCTCTGATGCGGCAACCCCTGACCAGTGGAGCGAATGCGAGCAGCAGATCGCTGAACGCGCAGAAGATGTGCGCCGCGGTCTCGGCACATGGCTGACCACGACGGCCGCGACAGTCCGCAATTATATCAGCGACTACACGCCGATCGACATCTATCCGGACCAACTGCGCGAAGCGATCAAGTCTGAAGAGAACGAATACCGGCATTACGAGCTGGATGATGTGCACGATGCCAAGGAAACCCATTCCGCGGCGATCATCGAGCTTCAGCAATTCAAGCTGCGTCACGGCGACCGGATCGGCGACCGCACGCCTGACATCAAGAAGAATGTCGAGCAGGCCGTCGCCATCCTGATCTTCATCATGATCCTCGAAGGCGGCTTCAACGCGCTCCTGTTCAAGGATGCGCAGGCCAACGGCCTGATGGGCGGCCTGATGATCGCCTTTGGCGTGTCGTCGGTGAATGTCGTGTTCGGCGTGATCGCGGGCTTCTTCGGCCTGCGATACCTGAACCATCCCGCCCTGCCGGCCAAGATCATGGGCGGCGCGGTCGCGATGATTTTTGTCCTTGCCGGCATCTTCCTGAACTTCTTCGTTGCGCATTTCCGGGACGCCGTTGAGACGGGCCTGCAAGCCGCCACGGCCGCCGGCACGCTCGGAACATTCTCCATGTTCTCGATTGCGCCGGGCGACGTCCTCATGTCGATGTTCCCGAACATTTTCGGTCTGGAAAGCTTCCTCGCCCTGGGCCTGCTCTTCATGGGGCTCGCTGTCTTTGGTCTTGCCATCTATGAGGGCTATGATCGTATTTCCGATCGCTATCCGGGCTATGGCCGCGTCTGGCGGAAAGAGCGCAAGGCCTATGAGCGCCGCCAGGAAGTCCGCAATGGCGTGCGCGATGACCTGTCAGAGTATTTCTCCAGCTGCCGCCTCTGGTTCGAGACCCAGCAATCGCGCCATGTCACGGCCAAGCGTGAGATCGAGAAGGCCATGAACCTGCTCGAAACGCGCCGGGACTATGCCTCTGCCATCGCGGCCCGCGCAGCGGACCAGGAGCGCAGCCTGAAAGTGGCTTACCGCCAGGCCCACCGCCGGGCGCGTAATGCCAATCGTGACCGCCTCGGCGATCAGGCGCCATGCCCTGAATACTTTAGCGAAATCGTCACACCCCAATTGCCGCCATTCGAGTATTCCAAGGAACGGGATCAGGCGAACAAGGCAATTGCCACGATCGATAATAACATCAAGGCGCTGAACCAGACCCGCGAATGGCTGGAACAGCACATCCAGCAGGTCCAGAAAGGCCTGTCCTCGATCGAGAAGAAAGTTGCCGACGAAATCGGCAAAGTCCGCGATGCCAAGGGCGCTACCCACGTTCCCGTGGACCAGGCTCGGCGGGCCTAGAAGGAGACATAAGGGATGCCACGTCGCAGAAGTGACCGAGGCCCATGGTTCTGGCGCGGAATGATCGCGCTGATGCTGGGGGTAGTCTTTGCCTTGTTCGCCGTCGTGGCGTTCAACCAGCCGCCAAGCCTGATGGCTGACACCAGCTGCCGTACGGATCGCAAGGATCCGGCCCACACGATCATCCTGATTGACCAGTCGGATCCGTTCAATCCGAACGACCTCGACTGGGTCTATGAATTCGTGGACGCCGAAGCCCGCGCCTTGCCGAAATATGGCCGGCTGACCGTCATGACGCCGAATGCGGCAAGCCCTTATGACCCGAAGCTCGTTTACTATGCCTGTTCTTCGGGAAGCGCCGCTGAGGCAAACCCGATCTTCCAGAACCCGAAGATGATCGAGCAGACCTGGCAGACCCAGTTCTACGCGCCCTTGCTGGAGAACGTCGAAGCCGCCTTGACGGACACGCGCCAGCCAAGCTCCCCGCTGGTCGAGGCGGTCTATTCGATTGCGGACCGCGCCGATTTCCAGCCGGGCGAATCCAATCGCCGGATCGTGCTGGTGTCGGACCTGATGCAGCATTCGGACGGGTTCAGCTTCTACCGTCTCGGCGCCGATTATGACGCCTATCTGGAGTCCGACCTGGCCGACATGCGCCCGAGCCTGGAGGAGGTCGACGTTGTTGCGCGCATCGTGCCCCGGCAGATTTATGATCTGCCTATGGCCGATGTGAAGGCGTTCTGGCGTGCCTACTTCAGCGAGGCCGGGGCGGACTACGGGTCCGTCAACTAATCTGCCGGAACCGGAGCAGGCCTCGCGGCCGAATGGATTTGGCCCTAATATTGCAAGTTGCTGCCGCACAGACAGCGCAATATGGGGAAAAAATCCATGCTCACGCTTCGCAAAACAAGTCTGGCAGCGATTGTATCGTCTGTCTTGTTGTCCGGGTGCTCTTCGGTGACCGTTCCCGGAGACGATGGAATGGCCAACGGCGCGCATATTATCACGCCGAAGCAGCAGGAATACCTGAACGCCTTCAACGCACCGCGAGGCCCGGTCCGGGCAACGCAGACGGGTATCCGGCCTGGCTACAATTTCATAGGGGTCGCGGAAAGCGACCTGACGGAATCCCTGCAATGGCAAATCACTGCCCCCAACGGGGTCGTGGTCGTGCAGGGCCGGACCATTCCCTACGGCTTTGATGAAGGCTCCGGCGCGAATGTCCATCTCGTGGTGACGGACGCCTTGAAGACGCCTGCCACGAATTTGGTTCTGGAAGTCGAAGGGGTCGGCAAGAGCCACCCATTCAATGTGGCAGAAGACGTCTTCCGGGACCTGAAATATGACACGCTGAACTATTTCTATCACAACCGCGCGGGCGTCCCGATCGAGGCTGAATATGCCGGTGGTGAACAATGGGCTCGTCCGGCAGGGCACGAAAAGGAAACGCTGACCTGCTTCCACGGCAAGGATCTCTACAAGGCCGAGTGGCCGCGCTGTGATTACAAGCTGGATGTCAGCGGCGGCTGGTATGATGCCGGCGACCAGAGCAAATATGTCGTCAATAGCGGCATCAGCGTCTGGACGCTGCTCAACGCTTATGAGCGCGGCACATCAGGATTTGAGGATGGCGCTGCGAATATTCCGGAATCCGGCAACGGGCTGAACGATCTTCTGGATGAGGCCCGCTACAATCTCGACTATATGCTGAGCATGCAGGCTCCAGCGGGCGCCCAAGCGGCCATTGTCCGCGGCAACATGGATGGCCAGTGGCAACCGGACTCGCCGAAGATGGCCGATGTCTCCGGCATGGTTCATCACAAATCCGGCAATATAGAATGGCCTGCCATGCCGGTCATGCCTCATCACAATACCGGGGCGCGGGCGCTGTTCGCGCCATCCACGGCGGCGACCTTGCATGTCGCAGCCGTTGGCGCTCAGTGCGCTCGCGTGTTCCGGGGCGTTGATGATGCGTATGCAGATAAGTGCCTGACCGCGGCGAAGCGGGCTTATGCGGCGGCCCAGCGCGTGCCGGACGCTTATGCCTACAACAATTTCCCTGGCACAGGGCCTTACGGGTCAACGGACATTCGTGACGAGTTCTACTGGGCCGCCGCTGAAATGTATGTCTCGACCGGCGAGGCGGCCTATGCCGAAGACCTGAAGACCTATCAGGGGCAGTTGGATCAATGGCCTGTCAGCGGTCTCAAGGAACCCAATTGGGGGGCCACGAAGGGGCTCGGCATTTTGTCCCTGGCCCGGTTCGCGCCAGATGAGACCTTGAAGCAGGAAGCTGCCGCGGGTGTGCAGCAGACGGCGGACGCCTATCTCGCCCAGATCCGGTTCGAAGGCTACCAGATCCCGATCAATCGCGGTATCTGGCCATGGGGCTCGATCGGCACATTGGCCAATCGCGGCCTGATCCTCGGCACGGCGTATGATATGTCGGGCGATGTGAAATATCGTGACGGTGCGCTCGACCTGCTCGACTACATCCTCGGCCGCAATCCGCGCGACATCTCCTATGTCTCCGGCCAAGGCGAGAATGCCTTCAAGGCACCGCACCACCGTCATTGGGCTGGTGCCCAGTACAAGGGCTTCCCTTTGCCGCCTCCGGGCGCCGTGGCGGGCGGACCGAACAACACTGATCCGGCCGGTCCGGCCTCAAGAGCCATCATCGATCAATGCGATGGCCATGCCCAGATATGCTATATAGACCATGTTGATGCGTATGAGCTGAACGAGGTGGCGATCAACTGGCAGGCAGCGACGTTCTGGCTGGCCGCATGGGCCGATGATATCGACCGGGCCGACTAGGCTCTAGTCTTCGAAGACGCCAATGACCGGGACATGGTCTGATGGTTTGTCCAGTTCGCGGGCCTTGCGATAGATCTCCACCGATTGGAGCCTGTCGCAAGCTTGCGGCGAGCAGAGCAAATGGTCGATCCGGATGCCGTGATCCTTCTTGAAGGCGCCGCCCTGATAATCCCAGAATGTGTACTGATGTGCTCGTCCATCAGTCAGTTCAAAAGAATCTGCCAGGCCGAGATATTTCAATTTCCGGAATTCTGAGCGGGTCTGGGGCAGGGCGAGCGCGTCATTCTGCCAGACGGTTTCGTCCCAGCAATCTTCCGGCGTGGGGATGCAATTATAGTCGCCGTACAGCACGAACGCCTCGTCCTGCTTGAGCAGGTTGCGCGCATGCTGTTCCAGCGCGTCCATCCATTCCATCTTGTAGTCGTATTTCGGACCGGGGGCCGGATTGCCATTCGGCAGGTACAGACCGCCCACGCGTATTGGGGTTTCGCTGAGCACGAGTGCCTCGATATAGCGCGCCTGATCGTCCTCGATCGTCGGCAGGCCCTTGGTGACATCCTCGATCTCGTGCTTGGAGAGGAGGGCGACGCCATTATAGCTTTTCTGGCCCAGTACGGCACAGTTCCAGCCGCGTTCCTCCAGTTCCAGATAGGGAAACGCGTCGGTTTCGCACTTGATTTCCTGAAGGCAGACGACGTCGCAATTGATGGCGTCGAGAACTTCCAACACTGTGGGAAGCCGTGCCTTGATCGAGTTGACATTCCATGTGGCGATACGCATGGCTGTTCTTTAGCAGCTTCGTTCCATTGTTCCAGCGTGAGCTGCTGTATATATTCAGGGAATTCTTCGAGGAGAGAGGCATGTCGCCAAGCTGGATTCAATTGCTGATCGTTGTGGTCGTTGCGCTCCTCCTGTTCGGTGGTCGTGGCCGGATTTCTTCCATCATGGGCGACATGGCCAAGGGCATCGGGGCCTTCCGCAAGGGCCTGAAGGACGAGGAAGAGACCAAATCCGTCGACAATGACGACATGGTCAACGTCACCCCCCAAAAAGACGAGACGAAGGCCTCGTCATAAGCTGCCGAGTGGAGGGCGCTTAGCATGCTGCCCGGAATCGGGTTTTCCGAGCTCTTGCTGTTGGGCCTTGCGGCGCTGATTATTGTCGGCCCGAAGGACCTGCCCATGATGATGCGCCGGGTCGGCCAGTTCGTCGGCAAGGGCCGCGCCATGGCGCGTGAATTCCAGGCCGCGTTCGAGGATATTGCCCGCCAGAGCGAACTCGACGAACTCCGCAAGGAAATCGAGGATCTCAAGAAAGACAACACGATGAAGAAGGCGCAGGACGATCTGACGGCCTTTGAAGCAGACGTGAACTCCGCGGTCATGGAGAAGCATCCCTCGCCCAAGCCTGCCGCGCCAAAGCCTGACACCGCCCCTGAGTCCAAGCCCGAGACAGACACCCAGCCGGCCGCGCCGAAACCGGGGGATGATGCCGCGTGAATACCGTACCGCCAAAGGATGAACAGCCGGACTTCACCGATGATGAAGTCGAGTCCAGCCGGGCCCCGCTGCTGGAGCATCTGGTGGAGCTGCGCGCGCGCCTTATCAAGGCGCTGCTGGCGCTGTCGGTGGCCTCGATTGTCTGCTTCTTCTTTGCCGAGCCAATCTATGACTTCCTGCTCGCGCCATTTGCCCGCGTGGCCGAAGGCATTCGCGGCGCGCCGCTGGAGCTGATCTTTACCGGTCCGATGGAATTCTTCTTCGCCAAGCTGAAACTGGCCGTGTTTGCAGGCATCTTCCTGTCCTTCCCGGTCGTTGCCTGGCAGGTCTACCAGTTCGTGGCACCGGGTCTCTACAAGAGCGAGCGGGGCGCGTTCTGGCCGTATCTGGTCTTTGCGCCGCTATTGTTCACGCTGGGCGCGGCCTTTGTCTATTTCCTGATGCTGCCCATGCTGGCGCGCTTCTCGATCTCTCAGGAGAATATCGAGAGCTCCGTGGCGAGCATCAAGCTGCTGCCACGCGTTTCGGAATATCTCTCGCTGGTGATGGCGTTGATGCTGGCCTTCGGCCTGTCGTTCCAGTTGCCTGTGATCCTCAGCCTGCTGGGGCGGATCGGCATTGTGTCGTCAGATGCGCTCGCCAAGGGGCGGAAATATGCCATTGTCGGCATTCTCTGCTTTGCGGCCTTCTTCACGCCGCCGGACGTGATTTCGCAGATCCTGCTGACGGTGCCGGTCCTGATGCTCTACGAAATCTCCATTTGGTGCGTCAAACTGATCGAGAAGAAGCAGGCCGAAGAGGATGCTGCGAGGGAGTAAGAAATCGCACGGCGATTTCCCCGAGCAGTCCCAAGCGCTTGCGCAGGGCGCGGCCCCAAGGTCTGATTCCCAAAATGACTAAGCATATCCCCCGGTTGCAGGCTGGCCCGGCGCGGATTAGAGCAATGACCGACTGATCAGACAGGACCACGCACATGTTCGACATCCGCGCCATCCGCGAAAACCCCGAGGCTTTCCGCGCCGCCTGGAACCGGAAGAAGCCGGAGCTTGGCAATGTTGTGGACGATATTCACGCTCATGACGCGGCCCTGCGCACGGCTGTGACCGACAAGCAGGAAGCGGAAAAGCTGCGCAACGAGACCTCCAAACTGATCGGCCGGGCCAAGGCTTCCGGCGATGAGGCGGAGTTCGAGCGCCTGCGCAAGATCGTGGCCGACGCCAAGGACACGATCGAGGCCGCCGGCGAGCAGGAAGAAGCTGCTCGCAAGCTGCTCGACGATCTGCTCTATGGCCTGCCGAATATCCCGCTGGATGAAGTGCCCGAGGGCCAGGACGAAGATGGCAATGTCGAGCAGGGCCGCTGGGGCGATCCCAAATCCTATGATTTCGAGGTGAAAGACCACGCCGATCTCGGCGAAGCCCTCGGCATGATGGATTTCGAGACGGCCGCCAAGATGAGCGGCGCGCGTTTTGTGCTGCTCAAGGGCAAGCTGGCCCGGCTGGAACGCGCGCTGGCCGCCTTCATGCTGGACGTGCAGACCGAAGAGCATGGGTATACGGAATGCTCGCCGCCGCTGCTGGTCAAAGATCAGACGCTCGTGGGCACAGGGCAGTTGCCGAAGTTCGACGAAGACTTGTTCAAAGTCACGGGTATCGATTCAAAAACCATGGCATACCTGATTGATCGGTATGGTGCGAAGCACGCCGAAATTTTGGCTGAAGTAGAGAAACTCGAGTCGAAATTTTACCTCATCCCCACCGCCGAAGTTCCGCTGACGAACATTGTCTGCGACGGCATCCTCGAGCCCGGCGAACTGCCCAAACGCTTCACCGCGCACACGCCCTGCTTCCGCTCGGAAGCTGGCAGCGCAGGGCGCGACACGAAAGGCATGATCCGCCTGCACCAGTTCAACAAGGTTGAGATGGTCTCTGTCGTCGCGAATGAGGAAGACGGGCTGGCCGAACTGGAACGCATGACCGAATGCGCCGAGGCCATCCTGAAAAAGCTCGACCTGCCATTTCGCCGGATGCTGCTCTGCGCGGGCGACATGGGGGCAGGGGCGCGCAAGACCTATGACCTCGAAGTCTGGCTGCCGAGCCAGGACACCTATCGCGAGATCAGCTCATGCTCCTATTGCGGTGACTATCAGGCGCGTCGCATGAGCGCGCGCTACCGCTCGGAAGCCGGCGCGAAACCGGAATTCGTCCACACGCTGAACGGCTCCGGCCTCGCGGTGGGCCGTACGCTGGTCGCGATCCTCGAGAACTACCAGAACGAAGACGGCTCCATCACCGTCCCGGAAGCCCTGCGCGGATACATGGGCGGGCTTGAGGTGATTTCGGCATGAGAATCCTGCTGACGAATGATGATGGCATCAACGCGCCGGGCCTTGCGGTGCTGGAAGACATTGCGCGGGAAATCTCCGACGATGTCTGGATCGCCGCGCCGGAAGAAGAACAGTCCGGCAAGGGCCGCGCCATTTCGCTGACCCATCCGATCCGCACGCGCGAAGTGGGCGACAAGGCCTGGGCCGTGGCGGGCACGCCGTCTGACTGCGTGCTGCTGGCGACGCACAACCTCATGCCGGAAAAGCCGGACCTTGTGCTGTCCGGTGTCAATCGTGGCCAGAACATTGCCGAAGACACCAGCTTCTCGGGAACCATCGCGGCGGCGCTGTTCGGTATGCAGCTCGGCATTCCGTCCATCGCGCTCAGCCAGTCGCAGAGCTTCCGCGAGCGCGGCTCCCTGCCGTGGGACACCGCCCGCGCCTGGGGCAGCAAGGCAATCAAGCCGCTGATCGAGCATGGCTGGCCCGGCGACGCGGTGATGAACGTGAACTTCCCGGACGTCGACCCGGAAGACGTGAAGGGGATCCAGATCACCCGTCAGGGCTTCCGCGACGAATCGATCATCCATACCGACCGCCGCGAAGATCTGCGCGGCAACGATTATTACTGGGTCGGGTACAAGGGCAAACTCTCCAAACCGGATGAGGGCACCGATCTGCGCGCCATCTATGACGGCTATGTCTCCATCTCCCCGCTTCATGTGGACTTGACGCATGAAGTATTCCTCCGGACGCTGCGGGAGTTATGGAAGAACTGATCGTCGACCCGTTCCGTGCTGCCCGACTTGTCCTGCGCCTGCGCCAGGAAGGGGTCACGGATGATGGGGTGCTCCGGGCGATGGAAACCGTCGATCGCGGCGCCTTTGTGGACGATCCGGCACTGAAGGAGCTTGCCTTCGCTGATTGCGTGCTGCCGATCCCGTGCGGCCAGATCATTCCGCGCCCTGTGGCGACCGGACAATTGCTTCAGGCCCTTGGCCTCGGTCGCCAGCGTGAGGCGCGTCTCCTGCTCATCGGCATGGGGGCCGGATATACGGGCGCGCTGGCAGGCCGGCTCGCCGCCGATGTGTTTGGTGTGGAGCGCTATGACCGGCTGACGGATCATGCGCGCCAGCGAATCGTGAAACTCGGGCTCGATAATGTCGCCGTGCGTCATGGCGACGGCCTGCTCGGCTGGCCGGAGCGCGGGCCCTATGACCGCATCCTGCTTACGGGCCTGGTGGACGAAGTGCCGCAAGTCCTGTTCGACCAGCTTCGGGCCGGCGGATCGGTCATCGCCCCGATGATGCATGAAGGCCGGCAACAGATCGCCCGTATGATGGCGGATGGCGCGACTGAATGGCTCGGCCTGTGCCATGATCTGCCGCCCCTGACCGCGGGGCGCTCTGCGGCGCTCTAGGCTGACTTGTTTCATCTGCAGGGCTTGTTTGCCAATGTCCCTGCCCACAGCTATAGGAGCATCACATTTTCAGGGGTCTATGGGAGATAACCAAATGCTGACCAGACTAGCCACGCTGACGACAGCCGCTGCTGTTGTAACACTGCCAGCTCTGGCGCAGGCCGCGCCGAGCGCTTCAGGCCCCAGCATCATGAGCCAGGTGCTCCTGTTCCTGCCGCTGATCCTGATCTTCTACTTCCTGCTGATCCGTCCGCAGCAACAGCGTTCGAAGAAGCACAAGGCCCTGATCGAGAACATCAAGAAGGGCGACACGATCGTCACCTCCGGCGGTATCGTCGGCAAAGTCACCAAGCCCGGTGACGAGGAACTCACGGTCGAACTGGCCGAAGGCGTGCGCGTGCAGATCATCAAGCAGATGGTGATCGACGTCCGTGGCAAGAACCAGCCGGTTGCCGCCAACGATTAAGGGCCTGCAGGGCCCGCTTGCGGCCCTTCGGATGACAAGGATTCCCGCATGCTTCAATTTCCACCCTGGAAGGTTGCGCTCGTTCTCCTGACATTGGCATGGGGCGTCGTGATGGCGCTGCCAAATGTCGTGAACATGGACGACGCGCCGGGCTTCATGCCCAAGAAAGGCGTCAATCTGGGGCTCGACCTTCAGGGCGGCGTCTACCTGATGATGGAAATCGATCCGGACGAGGTGATTGCCAACCGTCTGGAAGTGTTTGCCGGGGATGTGCGCAGCGCACTCACCAATGTCTCGCCGTCCGAACGCATCGGCCATCTGCCGGACGTCAAGGGTCGCCAACTGGAAATCACGCTGACGCGTCCTGACGCCGAGGGCAATTTTCCGATGGACGAAGCCCTGCGGCGCATCCGCAAGCTGAACGGCAATGTGGAAGGCGCCATTGGCGGCGCGAAAACCTACGACATCGAACAACGCGGCAATGATCGCATCATCGTGACCGTTCCGGCGGCCTCGGAAGAAGCGCTGATGAAGGACGCGCTCGGCAAGACGATGACCATTGTCCGCCGCCGTGTCGATCCGGATGGTGTCTCCGAAATCGCCATCACGCCGCAGGGCAATGACCGCATTATCCTTGAAGCGCCCGGCGAACCTGACCCGCAGCGCCTGAAGGATCTGCTCAGCCGTGACGGCAAGATGACCTTCAACCTCGTGGATGACAGCCCGTCTGCCATTACCTCGGCGCAGGCCGGCGTGCCACGCGCAGGCTACCGCCTGCTGGAAGGCCCTGAGACCGGGCCGCTTCTCGTGCGCAACATTCCAGAAGTGACGGGCGCCGATATCGCCAATGCCGCGCAAGGCTTCGACGAAGGCAACCGGCCTCAGATCAATTTCCGCCTGAACAGCAATGGCGCGCGGAAATTCTATGAGACCACCCGCAACAATTCCGGCAAGCCCTTCGCCATCGTGCTGGACGATGTGATCATGTCCGCCCCCCGCATCAATGAGCCGATCCCCGGCGGCAACGTCCGCATCACCGGCTCGTTCACGCAGGAAGAGGCCCAGGATCTCGCTGCCATCATCGAGGCCGGTGAAATGCCCGCCAAGGTTCAGTTCCTCGACCAGCGCACCGTCAGTGCGACGCTGGGGCATGATTCCATTCGCGCCGGCACACGCGCCTCCATGATCGGTCTCGCGCTTGTCGCGATCTTCATGATCATTGCCTATGGGCTGATGGGCGGCTTCGCTGTCGGGTCGCTCGCGGCCAACATCGTGCTGATCCTTGGTGCATTGTCCGGCCTTGGTGCCACGCTGACCCTGCCGGGCATTGCAGGCATCATCCTGACCATCGGTATGGCGGTGGATGCCAACGTGCTTGTCTTCGAGCGTATCCGCGAGGAGCAACGCAATGGGCGCTCTCCGATGACGGCGGTACAAGCCGGTTACGAGCGCGCCTTCTCGACCATTCTTGACGCCAACGTCACCACGCTGATCGCGGCCATCATCCTTTACCTTCTGGGCTCCGGTCCGGTGAAAGGTTTCGCTGTGACCCTTGCCATCGGTATCGTCACATCGGTGTTCACCGCCTTCGTCGTGACCCGCTGGTTCACGGTCATGTGGCTGAAAACCTTCCGTCCCAAGAAGCTCGCGGTCTAGGCCCGGGAGGAGATACGATATGCTACTCAAATTCTGGCCCCAGAAGACCAATCTGAGCTTCATGAACCTTCGCCTGTTCGGCGCGGTCGTGTCGTCGCTGCTGATTGCTGCGTCGGTGTTCTTCCTTTCCACCCGTGGCCTCAATTTCGGCGTCGACTTTGCCGGCGGCACCGTGATGGAGCTGGAGCAGACGGACACGGTCACCGTTGAGGCCGTGCGTCAGGCCATGCCGCTCAATGCGGATGTGAACAGCGCGGTCGGGACAGATGCGCGCAGCATCGTCGTGGTGAAATATGGTGAAGCGGATGCGTCCGTGCTTGGCGAAGCCTTTCAGGCCTTGCCAGCCAGCGAGCAGGCGGAGCGCGCCACCGGCGCGACCAATGAATTGGTAACGGGTACGCTGAAAGAGACCCTGGGCATCACCGATGACCAGATCCTTCGCAACGATTCCGTCGGCCCGAAAGTCTCGCAGGAGCTGTTTCGCGACGGGATCACGGCGCTGGTCGCCGCGCTGGTCCTGATGCTGGTCTATATCTGGTTCCGGTTCGAATGGCAGTTCTCGATCGGCGCCGTGGCGGCGCTCGCGCATGACGTGATCATCACGCTCGGCGTGTTTGCCTTCCTGCAGATGGAGTTCAACCTGACCACCATTGCGGCCCTGCTGACGATCATTGGTTACTCGATGAACGACACGGTTGTGGTGTTCGACCGCGTGCGGGAAGAGAAGCGCAAATACAAGAAGATGCCCGACAAGGAGGTCATCGACCTCGCCCTGAATGGCACGCTGTCGCGTACCTTGCTGACATCTGGCACGACCCTGCTGGCCCTGTTGGCCATCTTCTTTCTTGGTGGGCCTGTCCTGCGCGGGATGAGCTTTGCGCTGATCTGGGGTGTGTTGATCGGGACGTATTCGTCCATCTTCATCGCCTCGACCATCGTTCTGGCGCTGGGCATGGACCTCAACAAGAAGCCACTGGAAGACGTTCAGGGCTTTCAGGGCTGAGCGACGGCCTCGACCTAGCTGTCGAGGACTATGACCTTGTCCATTAGGGCGTCGATGGCCTTTTTCGGCGTATCGCTGTGGACCAGGGATGCGCGGAAGGATTCCGGCGTGAACTTGCCGTCGATGATATGTTCCATCAGTTCGAAGAAGGGTGACCAGAAACCGTCTTCGTCAAGGAATGCCATCGGCTTGGCGTGAAGGCCGAGCCGCGCCCAGGACAGGATCTCGACAGCTTCTTCCAGGGTGCCAATGCCGCCCGGCAGCACGATGAAGGCGTCAGACTCCTCATACATCATCTGCTTGCGTGTATGCATGTCATCGACGATGCGATGCTCGACGTCCTCATAGATGCGTTCCTTGCTGAGCAGGAAGCGCGGCATGATTCCGAGGACATCTCCCGCCGCTTCATGCGCTGCGCGGGCGCAGGCGCCCATCAGGCCAACGCCGCCGCCGCCATAGACCAGACGGATGTCACGTTTCGCGAGGTCCCGGCCGAGTTCCTCTGCCAGCTTGATATAGCCCGGCAGGACATCATCGGACGCGCCGCAATAAACGCAGATGGACTTGATTTTCGTCATGCGGATTTCGCCTTTCTAGCTTGCCTCCCTCGGGAGCATCGTGTGCCCTATATGAGGGCTTCCAATTACTCCACCAGTGACAATTTCAGGATGTTTCGCGGTCCAGCGCAACATGCAGGGTTTGCTGATCTGTCATTTTGTTACCATATGCGGGCGATGACGAATCCCCACACCGCCGCCGCAGACCATGACAAGATCGAGAGCGCCGATGGCGGGATCGGTGTTTCCATCCTGCGTATCCTGAAGCTCCTGGCGCGGCCGGAGCTGTCCAAATGGCGGCCAATCATGGTGATCGCCATTCTGGTGACGCTCGCTGCATCCGTTCTGGAAGTTGTCTCGCCCCTGTTGCTGGGCCACGCGATCAACCGCGCTGTCCCCGAAGGCGGGGAAGCCGCAGCCTTTGGTGCGGCGGCCTATTGGCTGGCAGTCGGCATCGGGGTGCGTTTTCTTGCAGCGGCGCTGCCTCAGGCGCGGGACTGGCTGTTCTCGCCGGTCAGCCAGGATGCGCAACGCATCGCCAGCGTGGATGCCTTTGGCCATGCCCAGTCGCTGTCATTGAATTTCCACCAGACCCGGCGCACCGGCGCGCTGAACCGCGTGATCGAACGCGGCGCGAGCGCCATCGACTATCTGATCCGGTTCCTGGCCTTCAATATCGGTCCGACCTTCGTGCGGCTGGTGCTCGCCTCCATCGCGCTGGGCGTGGCGTATGATTATCGCCTGTCCCTGATCGCGGTCCAGACGATCATCATCTATGTCATTGCGACGGTCATCATCACGGAATGGCGCGTGCGCCAGCGCCGCCGCATGAATGAGGCCGACACGCATTTCCGGGCTACATCGGTGGACATCCTGACCAATTTCGAGACGGTGAAATCCTTCGCTGCCGAACGCCGCGAGACCGGCCGCTTCAATGATGCCATGCGCAATTACAACCATCGCTACGTCGATGCCGTGCGGTCCATGTATGTGCTGAACGCGACGCAGGCCGTGGTCATGAATGCCGGCTTGCTGGCGGTGCTCGTCCTGTCCGCGTGGAACGTCATTCAGGGCACGATGCGCATCGGCGACCTGACGGCCGTGATGCTGATGCTCCTGTCGCTCTATGCGCCGCTGAACATCCTCGGTTGGGCCTGGCGCGAGATCAAGCAGGGCGCGGTGGACCTCGAAAAGCTCTACGGGCTGCTCTCCATGAAAACCGAAGTGGCCGATGCGCCGGATGCCATGCCGCTCTCGAAGCCCACTGGTCATGTCGAGTTCCGCAATGTCGGCTTCAACCATGAGGGACGGGCCGTCGGCGTGCAGGATGTCAGCTTTGATCTGTTGCCCGGCCGCAAGATCGCCTTCGTGGGCACATCCGGCGCGGGCAAGTCAACGCTGCTCAAGCTCCTGTTCCGCTTCTATGATGTCGATCAGGGCAGCGTGCTGGTCGATGGGCAGGATGTGAGATCGCTGACACAGGAATCCCTTCGCAAGGCGCTGGGGTTGGTGCCTCAGGATGTCGTCCTGTTCAACGACACGATCCGGTCCAACATCGCTTACGCTCGTCCTGATGCGAGTGATGAAGAGCTGCGCGATGCTGCGCGCCGGGCGCAATTGCTCGATTTCATCGAATCGCTTCCCGAAGGCTGGACGACCCGCGTGGGAGAGCGCGGGCTGAAACTCTCCGGTGGGGAAAAACAGCGGGTAGGGATCGCGCGCGTGATCCTGGCTGATCCCGCCATTCTCGTGCTTGATGAGGCAACGTCCGCGCTCGACAGTGCAACGGAAGAGGCTGTGCAGGACGCGCTTGAAGATGCCTCTGAGGGCCGTACCACCCTCATGGTGGCGCACCGCTTGTCGACGGTGAAATCCGCCGACGAGATCATCGTCCTTGAGGCCGGTCGGATCATCGAACGCGGAACGCATGCAGACTTGCTGGCAAAAGGCGGCAAATATGCTGATATGTGGGAAAGGCAGGCCAAGAGCGCGGAGATTGCGCTCGCGGCGGAATAGAGAAAGCTGGCGGGCATGACAGAAGACCTTGAGCGTAAAACGACCCCCTGGTTGACGGGCGGACTGGATTGGGAAGGCGTCGCAGCGGCGCTGGCCTGTCTTCTGGTTGGCCTGTTGTTGAGCTGGGTCTGGGATCCCCTGTTCTGGGTCGGCTTTGCGGCCATGATCGCCGCGCTGATGGCCGCGCGCTGGTCTAACCGGGTCGCGCCTGATCTCGCCAATGGCATAGTGGCACCCTGTGATGGCGTTGTCGTCTCGGTGACCCGTACGGATGCGCCCGGTGAGATGCGGATGACGGATTTGGCGACGACCCGTATCCGGATTTCCTCATCTCCTGCCGCCACCAACCGGCTCTACGCGCCGATTGCCGGCAGTCTTGAGAGCCTCATCACGGAAGACGGCGAGCATTCTGTCCCATTTGCCATGCGGCCCGACGCAGACGGGCTGGCGGTCTCATATTTGTTGTTCGAGAGCCGGGCCCAGCAGGTCGGGGTCCGGATCGCCACTGGCGGTCTGGGACCGCGTCAGGAACTGGAAGCTGAAACAGGCGATATCATGCGCCTTGGACGTGTTTTCGGAAAGCGGCGGCTCGGCGGCTGGTGCGATGTCTACGTCCCGGCCAATGCAGGCCAACTGATCTGGCCGGGGCAGACCCTCGTCGGCGGCGAGACGGTTCTGGGCCGGCTCAAATCCGGGATGGATGAAGAAGACGCCTTCGAAAGCATGTCAGGCGAGGCGGGTGAGCTTCCGCTCGGCGTCACCGAAGACGACGAGGTAGAAGAGGATGATTATCCGGAGCCCGATGAGGCCGACACACCGGATGATCCGGCCGTCATGCTTGCGCGTCTCAAGGAAGCCACCAAGAACAAGCCGGAAGACTAGTCTTCCTGTGGCGGCGCGCCGCGATTCATCCAGGCGAAGATGGGTTTGAACGGAATGATCCAGCCGATTCCCGCAAACACATAGAACAGCATCATCGCCCATTTGGGCCAGGTCGAGACCATTGGCGCGACAGAGCCGACCATGATGATCCAGCAGACCATGAAGCTCAGCAGGATAAGGCTGGCGACGATTTTCTTGGTCGGATAGCTCATGGATCGGTCTCTCAGCTGCACATGCGACTTTGCCGCATCTTGCACGGGCGTCTGCTTGGATCATGTATCGCGCATGAGTGAAACGTCAAAAATCAGCCCGCCCGCAATCTGGATCCGTCGCTGGCTTATCCTTGTCGGCCTGATGGTCTATGCCATGATCCTGATAGGCGGGGCGACACGCCTGACCGATTCCGGCCTGTCCATTACCGAATGGAATCCCGTCAGCGGGGCTTTGCCGCCGCTCTCTGAAAGCGCCTGGCAGGTGGAGTTTGCGAAGTACCAGCAGACCGCTGAATACCAGTTCGTGAATAAGGGCATGTCACTGGCCGAATTCCAGAAGATTTTCTGGTGGGAATGGGGGCATCGATTCTTTGGCCGCATGATCGGGCTTGTCGCTGTTGCGGGGTTCGCCATCTTCGCTATTCGCCGCTGGCTGACGAAGCGTCTGACCTGGCATCTGGTTGCGCTGATCGGTCTTGGCGGCCTGCAAGGGGCCATTGGCTGGTGGATGGTTGCGAGCGGCATTGGCGAAACGACACGCGTTGATGTCGCGCCGTACCGGCTGATGACGCATTTCATGATTGCCTTGCTCATCATCGCCTATGTTACCTGGCTCTGGCACGATCTGGGCGCAAAAGCGCGGCCAGCGGTGCCGAACCTTGTCCCGACCGTGGCCGTACTCCTTCTGATAGCGATTTTCCTCCAGATGGCAGCCGGGGCACTGGTCGCCGGTCTTGATGCGGGTCGGTCCTACAATGACTGGCCGCTGATGGCCGGGGAACTCGTCCCCTCGCACTATCTGGAAGACGGGCTGGGTGTGCGGAGCCTGTTTGAAGGACGCGCCGCAACGCAATTCAACCACCGTCTTCTGGCATACCTGATCTGGGCGGGATCGCTGGCGTCAGCATGGGCGTTCAGGCGCACGCCGCTCCGCCAGGATTTCCGCTGGCTCGCCATACTCGTCACCCTGCAGGCCGTATGGGGAATCCTCACTCTGGTGCATGCCGCCCCGATGAACCTTGCTTTGGTTCATCAGGGTCTTGGCGTGATTGTGACTTTGGCAGCGATGAGGCTGGTCTGGCGGTCGCGGGGGCGTGCCTAGCGCGAGCCTGCCAGCGTAAGCGCGCTCGGATCGACGAAAACCGCCTGATGCTGGTCGGGGCCGGTTTCGCCCGCAATCACGATCACACCGCCGGGATAGCCGCCATTCATCATCGTGCCCATGGCGGCCATGGCATCGGGCGTGTCTGGTGCGATGACGGTGATTCCATCGCGCACGCTGACATCCTTGTTTGTCATGCCGAGATCGGTTGAGACCTGAAGGCCGCTGCCATCCTCTATAGAGAGCAGGGCATCGAAGTCCCCACGGGACAGCGAGGCGGCACTGGTTGCGCGCGGGGAGGCGACCAGCGTGTCACTCGTATAGGCGCATGATTTGATGCCGAAATCGGTGAAGGTCGATTCGCCGGCATCCCAAGAGAACTCGCCATTCTCTTCCCGGACAATGCCGGTCTGGAGCACACGGTCATTGGTCGAGGTCCAGTAGGCAAGCCGCATGATGCCGCTGACACGCAGCGGGCCTGAGCACACGCCCACAACCGAACTTGTATCCGGGACAGGCAAGTCGACCTGTGCCGGGGCAAGCAGGCCTTCTCCATAGAGATATGCCTTCAACTGGCCCTCACGGGTGATTCCGGGGAAAATCGTGACCGTGCTGCCCGCAAGGGTGGCGCTTTGGCCGCTGGCGAGGTCAGTCAGCCGGAAATTGGCCGGTTCGCCGAGAATCTCCCCATTCATGTTGAATAATTGCAGGCCGCCGCGCTCATAAGCGATTGCCAGCAGGCCTCCGAGGCCGCCAGACAGCGCCACAGCGTTGACTTTGCCTTGAAGCGGGCGGGTCGACCACACGGCCGGAAGCTCCACGCCTGCAGCAATTTCAGGGGCTGCCGCCTGCTCTTCGGGGGCTTCGGCTTTCTTCGAGCATCCAACTGCTGTAAAAAGCAGGGTGAGGCCAAGCCCTGCGTTGACAACCGGGGAAGTGGCGCTTAAACGCCAGCGCTTGAATTGCATTCCATGAACTCCGAAAGCGAGAGGCTCTTAGTAGAGCGATGAAAACCTATAACGCACCAGCCAACGTAGAGCACAACTGGGTCGTGATCGACGCGACCGATGTCGTCGTCGGACGCCTTGCTTCATATGTCGCCAAGCGCCTGCGCGGCAAGCACCGTGCTGACTTTACACCCCATATCGATACGGGCGATCACGTCGTCATTATCAATGCCGACAAGGTGAAATTCACCGGTCGCAAGATGACGGACAAAGTGTACTACCGCCACACCGGTTATCCGGGCGGCATCAAGTCCACGACGCCGGAAAAAATCCTCAACGGTCGTTTCCCTGAGCGCGCGCTTGAACTCGCCGTGAAGCGGATGATGCCGAAAGAAAGCCCGCTGGCCCGCAAGCAGTTCTCGAAACTGCACGTCTATGGCGGCGCGGATCACCCACACGAGGCCCAGAAGCCCGACGCTGTCGACTTCAAAGCCATGAACCGCAAGAACATCAAGGCGGCCTGATCAACATGACTGACACTGCAAACTCCCTCCAGGATCTTGGCGCCATGTCCGGCGCAACGGAAGCTGAAGCTCCGGCCGCCCCTATTGAGCCGAAGATCGACGCTCAGGGCCGCGCCTATGGCACCGGCCGCCGGAAAGAGGCTGTCGCCCGCGTCTGGATCAAGCCGGGTACCGGCAAGATCACGATCAATGGCCGTGACCAGGAACAGTATTTTGCGCGCCCTGTGCTGCGCATGGTGATTGCCCAGCCGCTGGTCGAAGCCGGCCGCGAAGGCGAGTTTGATATCATCGCAACCGTGAAGGGCTCCGGCCTCTCCGGTCAGGCAGGCGCTGTGCGTCACGGCCTGTCGCGCGCCCTCGTCAATTACGAGCCGGGCCTGCGCGCTGTCCTCAAACCGTTCGGCTTCATGACCCGCGACCCGCGCGTCGTCGAGCGGAAGAAGTATGGCCGTGCAAAAGCACGCCGCAGCTTCCAGTTCTCGAAGCGCTAGGCCGCACACCGAATACGATTATTCAGGCGGGCGCTTCGGAGACGGAGCGCCCGTTTTATTTTGTCCGGAATTTGGAACACACTCGCTATGCTGCCCAAGGTATTCATCGATGGCGAAGCCGGGACGACCGGCCTTCAGATTGCCGAGCGCCTGCGGGCCCGTGCCGATCTCGAACTGGTGTCGATCGATCCGGACAAGCGCAAGGACAATGCCGAGCGCGCGCGCCTGATGAATGCCTCCGATGCAGTCATTCTGTGCCTGCCGGATGAGGCGGCGCGGCTCGGTGTGTCGCTCGTCACCAATCCGAACACGGTAATCATTGATGCCTCCACCGCGCATCGCGTAGCCAATGGCTGGACCTATGGTTTCCCAGAGATGGACAAGGGCCAGCGCGCGGCGATCCAGGCCTCACGGCGCATTTCCAATCCGGGCTGTTATCCAACCGGCGTGATCGCACTCCTGCGTCCGCTCGTGTCAAAATGGCTCGTGCCGACCTCGTGGCCCGTCGTGGTCTCGGCCGTCTCAGGATATACAGGGGGCGGCAAGGCCATGATCGCGGAGTTCGAGGACGCTGCGTCAGGGACCTATTCGGAAGACAATCACCGGATCTATGCGCTTGGACAGAAACACAAGCATCCGCCCGAGATGAAGAAATTCTCCCGGCTGGAACACATGCCGGTTTTCATGCCGTCTGTAGGGCGGTACGCACAGGGCATGATCGTTGAGATTGGCCTGCCGCTGTGGGCGATCCCCGGCAAGCCGCGTCGCGCACAGATCCATGCGGCACTGGCGGCCGCCTATCAGGGTGAGCGTTTCGTGAATGTCCCATCCTTGGCTGACAGCGATTCATTGAAAGGCGTCGAGCCGGAAGCCTGCAACGGGACGAACCGGATCGATCTGTTCGTGTTCGGCTCGGATGAAGAGGCGCGCCTGGTGGCGCGGTTCGACAATCTCGGCAAGGGCGCATCCGGCGCGGCTGTCCAGAACCTCAACATCGCTCTCGGTCTTGATGAGGATGCCGGCCTGACGGGCTGACCTCAGTCGAGCTTGATATCTTCCAGACGTATCCTGGCATAAGTGCCCGGCGCGGCGCCGAGGCCCATATCCTTCGGCTGCTTCGCAACACCCTTGCGGCCGGATTTCGGGCGTAGCCAGTCCCACCAGGTCGGCCACCAGGAGCCTGCATGCTCCTCGGCCCCTTCGAGCCATTCCTCGCCGGTGGAGGGCAGGGCACCATCATTGGTCCAGTGGCAATACTTGCCCGAATCCGGATGGTTCACGACGCCGGCAATATGGCCTGAGGCGGCGAGGATGAAGTTCGTCTTGCCGCCGAACACTTTGGCAGTGCGATAGACGCTTTCCATCGGGCAAATGTGATCGTCGCGGCTGGCCTGCACCATGACCGGGATATCGACCTGTTTCAGGTCAACGGTTTCACCGAGCACCTTGAACTTGCCACGCGCGAGCTTGTTCTCGGCGTAGCAGTCTTTCAGATATTTCCGGTGTACCTTTCCGGGAATGTTGGTCTGATCCGCATTCCAGTAGAGCAAGTCGAACGGGCGCGGTTCCTTGCCCAGCATGTACTGGTCGATGACGTAGCGCCAGACGAGGTCGATCGGGCGAAGCCAGTTGAACGTTTCGTACATCATCGAGCCGGGCATGATGCCGTCATTCTCCTCGATGATGGAGTCGATATAGGCGCGGCCATTGTCGTCGGTGAAGACTTTCAGGTCTCCTGCCAGGCTGAAATCAGACTGCGAGGCAAAGAAGGTCACGGATTTGATGCGGTCGTCGCCGGTCGCCGCCATATGGCCGAGCGCGGAGGAGAGCAGGGTGCCACCAATGCAATAGCCGACCGCGTTGAGACCTTTCTGGCCGGTGGCCTGAAGCGTGGCCTCAACGGCGGCATAGACGCCCTTCTTTACATAATCGTTCCAGGTGTAGTCACGCGTGACTTCATCTGCTGAACGCCAGGATACGACGAAGACCGACAGGCCCTTGTCGAGCAACCAGCGGATCATCGAATTCTCCTCGCGCAAATCGAGGATGTAAAATTTGTTGATCCAGGGCGGGAAGATCAGCAACGGACGGGAATACGTCTGCTCGCCGGGTGGCTTGTACTGGATCAGCTCGATGAGGTCGTTCCGGAACACAACTTCGCCGGGCGCGGTCGCGATATTCTTGCCGAGCTTGAACGGGGTCTCGTCGGTCTGAGTGATATAGAGCTTGCCCTTGCCTTTTTTGACATCATCGCGGGCCATGCGAATGCCGGCCAGCACGCTTTCGCCGCCGCTTTCGAAAAAATTGCGCAGGGCTTGCGGATTGCTACCGAGATGATTGGTCGGCGCGAGACTGTCCGCCAGTTGCTGGCTGAAGAATTTTGCACGCAGATGAAGATTGTCCGGCAGGTCGTCCTTCACATGGTCGGCCAGGCCCATCAGCCATTTGGCGTTGAGGTCATAGGCCTTGCGGATGAACTTGAAGCCGGGATTGCGATCCCATTCCGGATCGGAAAACCGTTTGTCCCTGACCGCACTGACGGCGCCCGTCATGCCCTCCAGTGCCATTTCCTGCCAGAGCTCCATCCAGCCCTGCATGAGCTGCATGTTGGCGTTCATCAACGCAGCGGGGTTCTTCGCAAAGCCCTGGCCCACGGCGCGGAAGGCTTCGCCCACACCCATGGGGTCGCCGTTCGAGACGGTGCCGAGGGGGCCTGATCCTGACAGCACATCTAGCAACAGGGCGTGAGACTCTGTATTGGCAAGCGCCAGCGTGGTCAGCAGGGACTGCATTTGCACGGGGTTTTGCTGGGCGAGAATCTCGGCGAGCAGTGGCTGGCTGTCTTTATTGTTCTTGCGGTCAACCATTCGTCCCAATATCGCCTTGTTTAGCCGCCTCTAACTATTCTACTGAATAATTGTGATTTAATGAGTTTAACCATGAAAAACACGGCGATTCCCCTCATAAGTGTGTGCTGTCTGCTATTGGCAGCATGTACGGGGTCGTTTTCAAAGGTCCGGACCGCCATCGATCAGGCGCCGGACTGGTATGATGCGCGCCGTGTAGAAATCCGTGGCGAAGGATATCCTGAGTTCATCGACGTTCCGGTCATTGCCGAAGGGGCGACGCCCGGACAGACTCTCCAATCATCGAAATCACGCGGAGCGGAGCTGCGTGCGATATTTGCGGACAGCGCGCGAGCGGTTCCGCCCGCAAATATCGCTGCCGAGATAGAGGATCTCCAAGAGACCGTCCGGCGCGAATTTGCGGGCTTTGAGGCCAGCTCCGACTTCCTGACGGATGAGGAGATCGCGGCCATCCGATCCGCTTTCGATGTTCCACGAGTTACGAGGGGCCTCCGGGCCGCCAGCAGATGAATACAGATTTCCACAAGATCCGCCGACTACCCCCTTACGTCTTTGAGCAGGTGAACCGCACCAAGGCGGCCCTGCGTGCGCAGGGCGCGGACATTATCGATCTCGGCATGGGCAATCCCGACATGCCGACGCCCGAACACATTGTCGACAAGCTGTGCGAAACCGCGCGCCGTCCGGATGTGAACGGTTATTCCGCCTCACGCGGCATCAAGGGCCTGCGCCGCGCCGTGACCAATTACTACCAGCGCCGCTTCGATGTATCGCTCGACATGGACCGCGAAGTCATCGTGACGCTCGGGTCGAAGGAAGGTTTTGCGAACCTCGCCCAGGCCATTTCTGCACCGGGGGATGTCATCCTGTCGCCGGACCCGTCCTACCCGCTTCATTCCTTCGGCTTCATCATTGCCGGGGCGTCCATCCGCAGTGTGCCCGCGCACACGCCGGAAGAATACCTCTCCAATCTCGGCAAGGCTGTGAAGTATTGCGTGCCGCCCCCGACAGCGATGGTGCTGTGCTTCCCGTCGAACCCGACGGCCGAAGTGTGCGATCTCGACTTCTACAAGGAAGCCGTGAAGTTCGCACGCAAGCATGACCTGATCGTCCTTTCGGATCTCGCCTACAACGAAATCTATTTTGATGAGCCCACGCCCTCGATCCTTCAGGTGGAGGGCGCGAAGGACATTGCGGTTGAATTCACCACTATGTCGAAGACCTATTCCATGGCTGGCTGGCGAATCGGTTTCGTGGCCGGCAATGAGAAACTGGTTGGCGCGCTGGGCCGTGTGAAATCCTATCTCGACTACGGCGCCTACACGCCGATCCAGGTCGCGGCCGCCGCCGCGCTGGACGGCCCACAGGATTGCGTCGACGAATTCCGCCAGACCTATCGGTCGCGTCGGGACGTGCTGGTCGAGAGCTTCACCCGCGCGGGCTGGCCCATTCCATCCCCGAAAGCCTCGATGTTTGCCTGGGCGCCAATTCCGGAACCGCTCAAGGACATGGGCAGCCTCGAGTTCTCGCTGCAGCTGATCAATGAGGCGCATGTGGCCGTCGCACCGGGTGCGGGCTTCGGTGAGCAGGGCGACGGGCATGTCCGCATCGCGCTGGTCGAGAATGAGCAACGTATACGACAGGCTGCGCGCAATATCCGAAAATTCCTGCAGGCCCGCGGGATCAAGGATATCCAGCCCGCCGCGGCAGAGTAGCGCGCGCCCTCGACGCGTACGTCCAAACCCGCTATGCGCTGCCCCTGAAAGTCAGACACTCAAGCTGAGAGGGTAACCAATTGGGGCCGTTGAGAATAGGTATTGCGGGTTTGGGCCACGTCGGATGTGGTCTCATCGAACTGGTTGAGCGGCAGGAGCGCCTGCGCATTCCAGGACGGATTGAGATTGCTGGCGTAAGTGCCCGCAGCCAGTCTCGCAACCGGCCCGTCGACACCAGCAAATATCGCTGGTTCGACGACGCTGCGACCCTGGCCGAGGACCCGGATGTCGACGTCTTCATAGAATTGATCGGCGGCTCTGACGGCCCGGCGAAATTCGCGGTCGAGGAAGCCCTCAAAGCCGGCAAGCCGGTCGTCACGGCCAACAAGGCGTTGATGGCCAAGCACGGCATGGCGCTGGCCAAGCTGGCCGAAGAGAAACAGGTTGACCTGCTGTTTGAAGCGGCCGTTGCCGGCGGCATCCCGGTCGTGCGCGTGTTGCGCGACAGTCTGGCAGGCGTCGAGATCAAGCGCGTCGCGGGCATCCTGAACGGAACTTGCAACTTCCTGACGACCGAAATGCTCGCCACAGGCCGCGCCTATGACGAGGTGCTCTCCGAGGCCCAGAAGCTGGGTTATGCCGAGGCGGACCCGACGCTGGACGTGTCCGGCATGGATGCGGCGCACAAGGCCGCCATTCTTTCTGCCATTGCTTTCTCAGCGGACCTCGACTTCTCAAAGGTGGAAGTCTCCGGCGTGGACGGGATCGAGCTGCTCGATCTGCGTCTGGCCGACCGGCTCGGCTTGCGCATCAAATTGATTGCCGAAGGCGTCCTGACCGATGACGGGGTTGTGTGTCGGGTTGAGCCGATGGCGTTGCCTATCGCGCACCCGCTGGCTCGCATTGACGGGTCCCTGAACACGGTTCGCATCGAAGGGGACCCGGTGGGTGCCGTGACGCTGACAGGCCCCGGCGCTGGCGCCGGCCCCACCGCGAGCGCCGTGATGGGGGATGTCGCAAAGCTGTTCCGTCCGGCGATCCGCCCGGCCTTCGGGCGCGCAGAGCACCATATGGCACGACCATTTACGACCGGGCGCAAGGATGAGGTGGCCCAGTTCTTCCTGCGGGTGCGACTGGCCGACAAGCCGGGCGCGCTGGCCGCACTTTCAGAGTCTCTCGCTGCCGAGGGCGTGTCCGTCGACAAGCTGCTTCAGGATTCAGCAGATGATACCGGTGCGAGCCCGATTGCGATTGTCACACACCGGTGCGAACGGTCAAATATGGACGCGGCCTTGGCGCGATTGGAAAAATTTGCAATTGCTGTTGATCCGCCGCGCCTGATCAGGATCGAGTCGGCAAGCTAATTGCTTTAGTCTGGCGCAGAGCCTTTAAGTTTTGCGCGTTCGGAGAATTGAGAATTCATGAAAAATAGCGTTCTGACGCCCAGCCTCGCCGATTCCATGGTCCGTGTTACGGAGTCTGCTGCCATCGCGGCTGCCAAACTGGTTGGTCGCGGAGATGAAAAGAAAGCCGATGCTGCCGCAGTTGATGCGATGCGCACGGCGTTCAACGAAGTTGATTTCCAGGGCCGGGTCGTCATCGGCGAAGGTGAGCGCGATGAAGCGCCCATGCTGTATATTGGCGAGGAAGTCGGTACCGGCAAAGGCGCTGAAATCGACATTGCGCTCGATCCGCTGGAAGGCACGACCCTCACCGCCAAAGCCATGGCAAATGCGCTCGCGGTTCTGGCTATCGCGCCGCGCGGCGGCCTGCTGTATGCGCCAGACACATATATGGACAAGATTGCCGTGGGACCGGGATATCCGGAAGGCATCATCAGTCTAGATTCAACGCCAGCCGAGAACATTCAGGCGCTCGCCAAGCACAAGGGCGTGGATGTCACCGACATGACCGCCTGCGTATTGGATCGCCCGCGCCATGAGGGGATCATCGAGAGCCTGCGTTCGGTTGGCGCCCGCGTTGCCCTGATCACGGATGGTGACGTGGCCGGTGTGATCGCCACCACGAACCCGCACACCGGCATCGATCTCTATGTCGGTCAGGGCGGCGCCCCGGAAGGCGTGCTCGCAGCGGCAGCCTTGAAGTGCGTCGGTGGCCAGATGCTCGGACGTCTCGTGTTCCGCAATGATGACGAACGCAAGCGCGCCGAGAAAACTGGCATCACCGATTTCGGCCGCACCTACGCGCTTAATGAACTGGCCTCTGGGGAAACGGTATTCTGTGCCACCGGTGTGACGGATGGATCCATGTTGAGCGGTGTGAAGTCTTCCGATGGCCGCGTGCATACGCATACGCTCGTGATGACGTCGATCGACGGCATGGTCCGCTATGTGCGGTCTGACCGGAAGGTCTGAGCCGGCCGTTTCCCGTGACAGCGCAGATGCGTTAGAATCTCCGGGAAGCGATTCCCGGAGACCTCATGGCTGATCCTGCCCTCAAGCAAGACAATACGCTGTTCGACGTGCAGAGATCGGCCACCGGCCGGTTCTGGACGCTTGCATCCGTGGACGAGGCCCTGGTGCGCCGCCTCCAGCCCAGTGTGGGTGGATCGGACTTGCTGGCCCGGCTGCTGGCCACACGTGACGTGACCCCGGAAGAGGCTCCTTCCTATCTGTCTCCCACACTTCGGGAGACATTCCCGGACCCCTCCAGCTTTGCCGACATGGACAAGGCGGCGGAAATTGTCCTCGACGCCATCCTTGAGAAGAAGCGCGTCACGGTCTTTGCAGATTACGATGTCGACGGCGGCACCAGCTCCGCTATCCTGGCGCGATACTTCCGGGCATGGGGCGAAGACCTCGGCCTCTACGTGCCGGATCGGCTGGAGGAGGGCTACGGCCCGTCGCCTGCCGCGTTCCGGCACCTGAAGGAGAAGGGCGCCGAACTCGTCATCACGGTGGATTGTGGCGCGGCGGCTGTCAGCGCGCTGGAAGAGGCCGAGACGATCGGTCTGCCCATCGTCGTGATTGATCACCATTTGATGGCCGGGCACCATCCACCTGCAGCAGCGCTCGTCAATCCGAACCGGCCGGACTGTAATTCCGGATGCGGACATCTTGCTGCGGCAGGCGTCGTGTTTGTGTTTGCGGCGGCGCTGAACCGTCTGTCGCGGGAGCGCGGCATCGCGCCGCCAGAGGGCCTGCCGGACATCATGTCCTTCCTGGACTTGGCGGCGCTCGGAACCTTGTGCGACATGTCTCCCTTGCGCGGCGTGAACCGCGCCTTTGTCAGGCAGGGGCTCAGCATTCTGTCGCACGGCCAGAATGAAGGCTTGCGCGCACTGGCGGAAGTCTCCGGTATCAGCAAGGTCGACAGCGTCTATCACGCGACGTTCATGCTCGGTCCCCGCCTCAATGCGGGCGGGCGGGTCGGTGATCCATGGATTGCCGCAAAACTTCTGGCTACGGATGACCGTGCCGAAGCGATTGCCCTCGCAGAACGCCTGCATGCGCTCAATGATGAGCGCAAGGCTGTCGAAGCGGCGATCCTCGATCAGGCGACCGCACAGGCCGAACAGGCCCTGCAGCGTAATCCGGATCGCGGTATCCTGGTCGCGGGTGGTGAAGGCTGGCATCCCGGCGTAATCGGCATTGTGGCCGGCCGCCTGAAGGAACGGTTCCACCTGCCCTGCATCGTGATTGGCTGGGGGCAGGGGCTGGGGCCCGTCGCCAAGGGGTCCGGCCGGTCGGTGACGGGGGTGAATATTGGCGACGCGATTGCCGCCGCTGCGCGCGAAGGAATCATTCTCTCCGGCGGAGGCCATGCCATGGCGGGCGGACTGAGCCTCGAACCCGACCAGATCCCCGCCTTCGATGAGTGGATGGTCAGCCATATGGCGCAGTTTACGGCGGAGCGGGCCGCGGCGCTGGAACTGCCGGTGGATGCGGTCCTGTCGCCGGGCGCGGCGTCTCCGGCGCTGGTGGACCAGATCGCCGGTATCGGGCCGTTTGGGGTCGGGTCTCCCGAGCCTGTCTTTGCGCTGCAATCCGTGCACGTCACCGGCGTTCGACAAGTGGGCGCGAACCATTTGAAGTTCACGGCCGAGGATTCCAGCGGCCGTCTGGATTGCATTGCCTGGCGCAGCGCCGACCAGCCTCTCGGGGAGGTGATCCGCCCGAATGCGCGGCTGCATGTGATTGGAAAATTGAAAGCGGATGAGTGGAATGGCCGACGCCGGGTGCAACTGGATGTAAGTGATGCAGCTGAAGCATGATTTATCTGCAGAAACCCCGTTTAAACCGCTTTACGAGTCCAAGATGAGCAGCTATATCGCCTGTCTTCGAGCCGGTGCGGTCCCTTCGTCTATCGGTTAGGACGCCAGGTTTTCAACCTGGAAAGAGGGGTTCGATTCCCCTAGGGACTGCCAACTTCTCTCCACATTGCCGCGCTAAGCCTGTGCATGGCAGCAGAAAGACATTCTTAGATGTGATGATCGCGTGACAAGCGCGTTAACACATTTTAGGTTGCCTGATTGGGGAATATGGGTTGATGACGAGAATAGCCGCCAAACCAGAATCAGAGCCTGCGCAGATGGAAGATGCCGTGCGGGTCATCGGTCATGTGAAATGGTTCGATAGCGCCAAGGGCTATGGATTCATCGTCGCTGAGTCGACATCTGATGCTGGCCTGACCGGTGATGTGATGCTCCATGTGACCTGCTTGCGTGGCTATGGCGAATCCTACGCCGACGAAGGCGCTCGCATTGTTTGTGATGCGGTGAAGGGCGATCGCGGCTGGCAAACCGCCAACATCATCGAGATGGAACGGCCCCGCGCGGCCCTCGCCCAGGAAAAGGGCCTTGAGCGCGACTATGAGCCGGTGACGCTGAAATGGTTCAATCGCACCCGCGGTTACGGCTTTGTCCAGCGCGATGGCGACGACACCGATATCTTCGTCCATGCGGTCGTGCTGCGCAAAGCCGGCTATGAAGATATCGAGCCTGGCACCGATCTGGATGTCTGCATCGAGACCGGTTCAAAAGGCGAGCATGTCAGCCACATTAAACGCGGGTAAGCAGCAGCCAAGACAGCTTGCCGCCTTGCGGGCACCCGTCTAAACAAGCCGTATGATACGTTTCATCGCTTCTGCTTTCACATCGCTCGCCCTGTTCCTGCCAGTGGCTTTTGCCCAACTGGAAACTGGCCCTCTCACGATCCTGTCGGGAGAGGCCGAGCACAGCTTCACCGTCGAATTGGCGAACGATCCGGAAGAAGTCCAGATGGGCCTCATGAACCGGGAAGAACTGGCAGCGGACGCTGGCATGCTGTTCGATTTCGGCCAGCCGCGCGAAGCCAATATGTGGATGAAGAACACGCTGATCTCGCTGGACATGCTGTTCATTGATCCTGATGGCAAAGTGCTGGCGATTGCCCGCGAAGCCGTTCCGAGATCGCTGCGCCGCATCAATCCTGGCGTGCCGGTCAAGGCCGTGCTGGAACTGGCAGGGGGCCGCGCCGCCGAACTGGGCATCGAGCCGGGCGACACGGTGCATCACGACATCTTCGGAAATCTGGGTGAGTGAGGCGGACAAGCCGCTGAAACCACCTCCGCCGGGATTTGCCCCAACGCCATCCCGCGGGAAATTCACCCTACATAATGGTCCGACTTTCCGCGCTTCCGCGTCCGGGGACGTGCGCACCGGCATGTGGGTGCTGGACCGTCACTGCAATGGCATGGGCTTCCTGCATGGCGGGATGACCTGCGCCTTCTCCGACAGCGCGCTCGCCTGGGCCGTCTGGAGCGCCACCGGCAAGATGTCGGTGACGTTGAAGCTAACCATGGAGTTCATGGACATCGTCCGGGAAGGCAGCTGGCTGGAGGCGCATCCGCATGTTACTCTGATAGACGGTGACCATGTTCACGTAACAGCGAGGCTGGTGAAGGAAGATGGGGGCATTGCAGCACGCGCCGACGCGATATTCAGGACCTTGCGTCGCAAAGCCTGAGCCGCTGACCCTGCGTCAGACAAGCGCGCGTCAGCGCGTCCGCTTTATGGATGTCGCGAATTATATTAGGGGAATCGCATATACAATCCGGAGCGGGTCTCATGGAATTTGATGCACTTATCCTGTCGCGGCTACAATTTGCCTTTGTTGTTGCGTTCCACATTCTGTTTCCAGCCTTCACCATCGGTCTCGCGGCCTTTCTGGCAGTTTGCGAGGGGCTCTGGCTGAAGACCGGCAAGGAAGTCTTCAAGCGGCTTTACCTGCACTGGGTGAAGATCTTCGCGCTCGCATTTGCGATGGGCGTCGTGTCCGGCGTCGTGATGAGCTACCAGTTCGGGACCAATTGGAGCCTGTTCTCCGAGATCACCGGCAGCGTCATGGGCCCCATGCTGGCCTATGAAGTGCTGACGGCCTTCTTCCTCGAAGCGACTTTTCTCGGTGTCATGCTGTTTGGTTGGCAGAAAGTTGGCCGCAAGCTCCATTTTGTTGCGACCTGCGCCGTCGCAATCGGAACCACGATTTCTGCCTTCTGGATTCTGGCTGCGAACAGCTGGATGCAGACGCCGGCCGGGTTCGCGATTGATGCCGAGACCGGAAATTTTTACGCGACCAGCTGGATCGAGGCGATCTTCAATCCGAGCCTTCCAAGCCGCCTCTCCCACATGCTGCTGGCGGCCTATACGACTACTGCGGCCGTCATCCTGGCCGCAGGCGCCTGGCAAATTCTCAAGGGCCGGATCACCGAACCGACAAAATGGCAGATCCGTATGGCCTCCGGAACGCTCGCCATATTGCTGCCCATCCAGATCATGGTCGGCCACTGGTCTGGCGAGGTGGCTCACAAATACCAGCCAGCAAAGATTGCTGTCGTGGAAGGCTGGTGCGAGACCAAGGATCTGCAAGGCACCGTCTTGATTGCCTGGCCGGATGATTCCGAATGTGGACATGCTGGCATCACGGTTCCGGGAACCAGCACGTTCTTGTTTGCCGGACTTGAAGAGGGTGAAATGCTCCACGGGATTGATCATTATCCCGAGTCAGAACGGCCACCGATATGGCTCGTCTTCTATTCCTTCCGGATCATGGTTGCATCAGGGCTCGGCATGTTGGCCATGGGTCTGTGGGGCAGCTTCCTGTGGTGGCGCAAGAAGCTGGATGAGCCGGGCCTGTTCCACATGGCCGCCGTGCCAGCAGGCGCATTTGGCTTCCTCGCTGTTGTAACCGGCTGGATCACGGCTGAGGTGGGGCGACAGCCTTACACTGTCTATGGGCACCTTCGAACAGTCGACAGCTTGTCGCCGGTCTCGGCCGGGCAGGTTGCCACGTCACTGCTCGTCTTCATGGTCGTCTATGCCATCATCTTCACCGCCGGGGTGGTCTACATGGCCCGCATTGCAACGCGCGGCTTCGACGACACGCCGCCGGATCCGGCGAGCCGTGAGCGTCGTCCACCCGGCACGCCCATGGGGGCGGTCGATGAAAAGGCCGAGACTTCAGACGATATAGTTGCGGTGGAATAGGAGGCATTCATGGCTATCGACCTTCCTTTTATCTGGGCCCTGATCCTCGCCATTGGCGTGATGATGTATGTCCTGCTCGATGGATTTGACCTCGGCGTGGGCATGTTCACGGCGTTCGCCGAGTCCGAAGAAGAACGCAATATGATGACCGCCACGGTGGAGCCCGTCTGGGACGGTAACGAGACATGGCTGATCATTGGCGGGGGTGGCCTGTTTGCAGCGTTCCCGACGGCCTACGCGATCATCATGCCGGCCTTCTACCTGCCCGTCCTCATCATGCTGGCAGCCCTTATTTTCCGGGGAGTAGCGTTCGAATTCCGGCACAAGGCAGTGCGGCGGCCCACAAGATTATTCTGGAATGGCGCTTTCTATGGCGGTTCATTCACCGCCGCCTTTTCGCAGGGCATCATGCTGGGCGGCATGGTGCAGGGCATCCGGGTCGAGGGCGGCGCTTTCGCTGGTGGCGCGTTCGACTGGCTGACGCCGTTCACCCTGCTCACCGGCATTTCCGTCGTGATTGGCTACCTCCTGCTGGGGGCATGCTGGCTGGTTCTCAAGACCGAGGATGATCTGCATAACAAGGCCCGCAAATGGGGGCGCATGGCACTGGCGGGCGTAGCGATCTGCTTCCTCGCGGTCAGCTTCGCGACGTTGTCAGTCGACGCATCCATCGGCGACCGCTGGGGCTTTTCCATGACCCAGATCAACCCCGCGCGGTTCCTGCCCCTCGCGCCCGTCCCGCTCGCGGGAATGGCACTTGTTGTCTGGCTCTGGCGCGACCTGTCCATGAAACCGGACGCGGTGGGCACTGCGCCGGATTGGCGTCCCTACCTGCTCGCAGCGGGGATTTTTCTTAGCGGTTATATCGGCCTCGGTGTGAGCCTCTATCCATTCATCGTGCCCTATGAAATCTCCATTACGGAGGCTGCCGCCCGGGACAATGCCCTCGTCCTGATGCTGGTGGGCGCGGTCATCATGCTGCCGATCATCCTGGCGTACACGGCCTATGTCTACAGCCTGTTCTGGGGCAAGGTGAAACCGGGCGATGGATACCATGCGCATTGATCCGGTCCAGCCAGGAGGCGACGATCAGGAGGCGCCGCTGGGAAAGCGCCTCCTCTGGTTCTTTGGCATCGCCCTTGTGTCCATGCTGGTCGTGGCGGTGGTTGCCTACACGCTGAGAGGCCTGCTGCTTATTGGCTGAGCCCAAGCTTGTCGAGCGCGAAGGCCCTGATCGATTTGTAGTCGGCCTTGCCATTCGGTGCGCGGCCAAGATCGTCCTTGAACAGGATGGATTTGGGCGCCTTGTAGCGTGCGATCCGGCTCTGCACGAAGCCTCGTAACTCATCTTCGGTCACGTCTGAATCGGTCGAGACCACGGCTGTGACCGCGTTGCCCCATTTCTCGTCGGGTATGCCGACCACAAGGGCATCCTTGACCGAGGCGTGCTCCTTGAGCGCTTCCTCGACCTCTTCCGGATAGACTTTCTCACCGGCGGTGTTGATGCAGTTCGATCCACGACCGAGCAGCGTAATCGTGCCGTCCTCTTCCACGGTGCACCAGTCGCCCGGTATGGCATAGCGGACGCCATTGATCGTCTTGAACGTCTTGGCCGTTTTCTCTTCATCCTTGTAATATCCGAGCGGGACGGCGCCGCCGCGTGCGATGATGCCGGCTTCACCACTGCCCGGAACGATCTCGCGATCATCTTCGGAAAACACCTTGCAGTTCGGGCCGATCTCGAATTTGGATGTCTGGGTGCCGCCTTCCGCGGTGGTCGTGGACGATCCAAATCCGACGGCCTCAGAGGAGCCGAAACTGTCCATCATCGCGGCTTGGGGCATGTGGTGCAGCAAGCCTTGTTTCACTTCCGCGCTCCACATGACACCAGATGACACAATGGTCTGAACCGAGCTGACATCCCACCGGCCGGAGTTCTCTTCAAGTGCCTTGAGCATTGGTTTTCCGAAAGCATCGCCGACAATCGCCATGCTGGTGACGCCATGTTCAGAGACCGTGTCCCACAAATTTTCCGGATCGAAACTGCTGTTCTGTTCCAGCGTGATGATGGCCCCGCCACCGAGCAGGGCACCCATTGCCGTGAACAGGCCTGTGCCATGCATCAGGGGGCAGGCGGGTACCTGGCGTGCGGTCCGGCCCATCAATTGAACGGCCATCTTGTATTCTTCCATCGTGGAGGGATAAGGCAGGCCCGCTTTTTCAGCGCCTTCCCTGGAAGCTTGCCGCCAGACGGCCTGTGACCACATTACGCCCTTTGGCATGCCAGTTGTGCCGCCCGTATATAGGAAGAACAAATCTTCTTGTGACCGGTCGATGCCAAGAGGAGACGGATCACCTTCGGCGGCGAGCCGGTCATAGTCTACCGCCCAGTCGGGCACGTCTCCGCCACCAATCTGGACCCAGGCTTTCACCTTCGGCAGACGACCGCGCACAAGCTCGACCTGGTCGAGGAACTGCACGTCATAGAAGACAACCGCCGCATCTGAATTGTCGAAAATGTAGAAGAGTTCGTCTGCGAGGTAGCGGTAATTGACGTTCACATGCGTGAAGCGGCCTTTGAAGCAGGCGGCCAAGGCTTCGGTGTATTCCGGTTGGTTGCGCAGGTAGAAGCCTGCCTTGTCGCCGGTCTCGATCCCCATTTCGCGCAGGTTCCGTGCCAGCCTGTTCGAGCGGGCCGTGAAGTCTGGCCAATAGGTGCGTCGCTCCCCGTGCGCGAGGGCCAGGTCGTCCGGACCGAGCATCTCGCCCACAGCATCGAGCATGTCGCCGAAATTCATTTCCCGAGCAGATGCCACTTTGTTTCTCTCCCATTTATGTTTTCGGCAATCCTAAGCAGTTGCCGCTGCGGTAGAGAAGCTGGAATCGAACGTGCTGGAGGGTTCATTTCGCGCAAAAAAAGAGGCAGCACCGAAGTGCTGCCTCTCGCATTCTGGCTTTGAGGGCCGGGCTCAGAAGCCCATGCCACCCATTCCGCCCATGCCGCCGCCCATGTCAGGCATGCCGCCGCCGGCACCTTCCTTCTTGGGGGCTTCTGCAATTGCGGCTTCGGTCGTGATCAGCAGGCCAGCGACAGAAGATGCGTTCTGCAAGGCAGAGCGCACAACTTTCACCGGATCGATCACACCCATGGCAACGAGGTCACCATATTCTTCGGTCTGGGCGTTGAAGCCGAAGCCCTTGCCCTTGCCGCGACGGATCTGGTCGACAACGACCGAGCCTTCGACGCCGGCGTTTTCAGCGATCTGGCGAACCGGAGCTTCCAGAGCCTTGCGCACGATGTCGATACCGGCTTGCTCGTCAGCATTCAGGCCTTTGACATCGATATTGCCTGCAGCCGCGAGAAGCGCCGTACCACCACCGGGGACGATGCCTTCTTCAACAGCGGCACGCGTGGCGTTCAGGGCGTCATCGACGCGATCCTTGCGCTCTTTCACTTCCACTTCAGTGGCGCCGCCAACCTTGATGACAGCTACGCCGCCAGCCAGTTTGGCGAGACGCTCCTGGAGCTTCTCCTTGTCGTAGTCGGAAGACGTGTCTTCGATCTGCTTGCGGATCTGGGACACGCGCGCTTCGAGGTCTTTCTTGGCGCCAGCGCCGTCCACGATGGTCGTGTCATCTTTCGTGATGGCGACTTTCTTCGCGGTGCCGAGCATGTCCATGGAGACGTTTTCGAGCTTGATGCCGAGATCTTCGGAGATGACCTGGCCGCCGGTGAGGACAGCGATGTCCTGCAGCATGGCCTTGCGGCGATCGCCGAAGCCAGGAGCTTTCACAGCAGCGATCTTCAGGCCGCCGCGCAGCTTGTTGACCACGAGCGTTGCGAGGGCTTCACCGTCGACATCTTCAGCGATGATCAGGAGCGGCTTCTGGCTCTGAACAACGTTTTCGAGGATCGGCAGCATTGGCTGCAGGGAAGACAGCTTGCTTTCGTGCAGCAGGATGAACGGGTCTTCGAGTTCCGCGATCATCTTGTCCGGGTTGGTGATGAAGTATGGCGACAGGTAGCCACGATCGAACTGCATGCCTTCGACGACGTCGAGTTCGGTTTCGAGCGACTTGGCTTCTTCAACCGTGATGACGCCTTCATTGCCGACTTTCGCCATGGCTTCAGCGATCATCGCGCCAACTTCGGTGTCGCCGTTTGCGGAGATCGTGCCGACCTGGGCAATCTCTTCGTTCGACTTCACTTTCTTGGAGTGATGAGCGAGGTCTTTCACGACTTCGGCGGATGCCTTGTCGATGCCGCGCTTCAGATCCATGGGGTTCATGCCGGCAGCAACGCGCTTCAGGCCTTCGCGAACGATGGCTTGGGCGAGAACCGTTGCGGTCGTGGTGCCGTCGCCGGCAACATCGTTGGCCTTGGAAGCCACTTCGCGCAGCATCTGTGCGCCCATGTTTTCCAGCTTGTCTTCAAGCTCGATCTCTTTTGCGACGGTGACGCCGTCCTTCGTGGTGCGCGGGGCGCCGAAGGATTTCTCGATGACGACGTTACGGCCTTTTGGGCCGAGCGTGACTTTAACGGCGTTGGCAAGCGTATCGACGCCCTTCAGCATCCGCTCGCGGGCCTCTGCGCCGAAAACTACGTGTTTGGCTGACATTATAGATTACCTCTGTTGAGAATTCTGTCTGATGAAAAGCGAAAGGGTGGGGGCTTAGCCCTCCAGGACACCCATGATGTCGCTCTCTTTCATGATGAGCACTTCTTCGCCGTCGACGGTCACTTCCGTGCCGGACCATTTGCCGAAGAGCACGCGATCGCCGACTTTGACGTCGAGCGCAACGCGCTCATTGTCGTCACCAATGGCACCGGCGCCGACAGCGACGATTTCGCCTTCCTGCGGCTTTTCCTTTGCGGTGTCGGGAATGATGATCCCGCCCTTGGTTTTCTCTTCTTCCTTGACGCGGCGCACGACGACACGGTCGTGCAGGGGACGAAGTTTCATTGGATTTAGCCCTCTTGTCTCATTGACGAGTTCAATTGAAAAATGGTCGCTAGCGGGTCGAATGGCGGGGCGCTTTAGCACTCGCCCACATCGACTGCTAACGATGATGGGGAGTTAAGAGCAGTGACTGACAGCGTCAACCACGACGTTGCGAAATATTTGTAACTTCAGCGGCGGTGGATTGAGCCTGCGGCGCCGGAAATACTTTCTCGAAGAACCTGAGCGTCCTTCAGGCGTCAGGAGCATGACTGGCGCACCATCTCCAGGGCGTCAAGATTCTCCGCGCGGCGGGCTCGTTTCCAAAAGATGAACGGCTGAACGTCAATATACCTCAATCGATTGACGGTAAAATATACTTCCTGTGGAACAACATACGCAGAAACGGGAGATACACGTGCAGGGTAAATTCGAAGATGTGGTCGAATCCATGACCTTCTTCGCCTTTGTGGCGATCACAGCGCTTTGCCTGTGCTTTACCTTTTCTGTCATCGTCTACTCCATGGGCTTTCCCTCCAACCCGCACAATTTCATTGTTGCGAATCTGTTCATTGCCGCCTGTGTGGCCATTCCGACAGCGGCGATTGCCGCCCAGCATGAATACAAGATGCGCATATACCAGCGTACGCTGGAGGACATGGCCTCGACCGATGCGCTGACCGGCCTGCTCAATCGCAAATTCTTCAAGCAGTTCGCCTGCGAGGAACTTGCCCGTATGAGCCGGACTGAAATGACGTCCGCTGTAGCCCTCTTCGATATTGATTACTTCAAGGCGGTGAACGACCAGCACGGTCATGCCGCCGGTGACCGCGTGCTGCGGGAGATCGCAGCCGTAGCTTATTCCGAACTTCGAGGGCCTTTTGATCGTCTCGGTCGCTGGGGGGGTGAGGAATTCGTCATCCTGCTCAGCAATGTCGACCTCGAAAAGGCTCAAAGCGTCTGTGACCGTCTGCGCTCATCTATCGAGAACCATGTCGTCATTGTGGACGGCAAGCCGGTTAGCGTTACAGCCAGCTTCGGTCTAGCCATGTTGCCGCCGAATTCAGACTTCGACGGCATGCTCGAATTGGCAGACACGGCGCTTTACGAATCCAAGGCCAAGGGGCGCAATTGCGTGACCGCGGTTCGGGAACTCAATCTCGCTGCCGCTTGATACGAATCTGTCGGGTCCGTAGGCTTTATGCCTGAGGGGGACACGACATGCCGGACTTTAATCCGCAAAAACTGACAGACACATTGGCGGGGGCGCCCTCCCTCGATACTCTCGCCACGCGCCGGGTAGAATTTGCGCATGCGCCCCGCGTCTGGTCGGATGTGCTGAAGCCGGAACTGGCCCAGCGCGAAATCGAGCGCAAAGCCGCTATTCGACAGGCCATTACCCGAACCATTATCGGCGCGAGTCTCCCGATCTTCGTCGCGACACTGCTGGCCATCTCGACCCTGGTTCTGGTCGATTTCATGTTTCCGACCCTCATCTTTATTGTATTCGTCTGCGCCGCGATTGTGTCGGCTACGGCCTGGGTGAAGGTTTTCACGATGAAATCCCAGACCAAGCAATTGGTCCTCACAGCGGCCTGCGAGCCATTCGGGTTCACCTATGATACGCTGCATCCCGACTTCTCCGGTGTTGAAGACCTGAAGTCTCTGGCCGCTCGGGCCGGAGAAATCAGCAACGCCTATGCTGGTAAAACCAGCTCTACGCACAAGATACCGTTCGGCGTAATCAGCGTCGGCTCCATGGAAGGCGTGCCCGCTCCGACCCCAGCCTATGACGTTCTGAAAACTGCCAAACTCCTTCCGGGGCATTCCCGCCGAAAATTCGAGGACCTGATCGCTGGGGAGCGCGCCGGAACACAATTTGCGCTGGTCGAGGCGAAGCTGGATACGGGGGGCAAGAACAGCACGACTGTGTTTCAGGGCATACTGGTGCATGTCGAGTATCCCGAGCGTTTCTTCGGGCGCACCGTGATGGCGCGGTCGCGCTGGTGGAAACGGGGCAAGCATTCTTCCGACCTCAAGAAAGTGGACCTGATCTCCCGCGAACTCGAGGATGCGTTCACCGTATACTCGACCGATCAGGTCGAGGCCCGCGCCTTGTTGTCTCCGGACCGTATGGAGCGTTTGATCGCACTGGAGCGGCACTTCTCCGGCGGCAAGCTGCGCGGCATTTTTGAAGACGGTCACATGACGCTGGCGCTCGAAGCGGAGAACCAGTTCGAAGCCGGCTCGATCTTCAAGCCGTTGGTGGATGCCCGTCGCTATGCGTCAGCCCTGGTTGAACTCGGTCTGGTTTGCGACCTGATCGACGGTTTCCTGACGCGTGACTGGGTCAAGGGGCGACTCTAGCGGACGTCGAACTTGTCGGTCTTCCGGTCGCCGAGCATCATGCGTTGTTCAAGCCGTCGTCTCAGCGTGGCGTAATAGGCTTCAAGGAATGCCGTGTGTGTTTCACCGGGTTGCATGTGCCAGCCGATCTTTTGCCGGATGCGCAGGGCGACCTGCGCCTTCACGTCCTGGGTAGATTGGCGAAGCACATCTTCGAGCACGTGCAATTCGTGGATCCCATAGGCCTCGGCCTGCTTGGGGGTAAACGCATAGCGCCCATTAGCCACTGACCCGGTCGCGGACGAGATATCGCCCATCAGCTTGGTCTTCGGGTTCTTGATTACCCATGTGCCGGCAATCAGATCGCCGACACGCATCTTGTCCCGATTGAAGATGGGAAAGAGTAGGAAGATGCCTGACCAGACGAGGCCGAGCAGCGCCATCCAGCCGGTTACCTGGTCTCCCCCCATCATCAGGAACTGGAAAGGCAAGCCGACTTCGATCTCCCGGATGAAATTGCGGGCAAGAACGGAATTGGCGGTAAGGCGTCCCCCGTTGCGGGAGGTGACCCGAATGCCCAGCGCGCGTTTGCCAGGTGTGGCGGCCTTGGTGCCGAGTTCGAAGAATATGTAATAGAAATTGCGGACGAAGAAAAAGAAGACGAGCCACAGCGCCCACGCGATGTTGGCACTGCCAGGGTCCATCGCCCGCATGACAAATCCCAAGCCCAGCCCTGTGGCAATCACAATGGCCCATTGAATGGCGACATCGATCAGGAAGGCGCCCGCGCGCTCTGCGGCGGTTGCGAGTTTCAACTGGATTGCGGCGCCTTCAGGCGTCACCAGTTGGCGAGCCAGTTTCGAGCGACGTTCCTCTTCCTGCATACGCGCACGGCGGCGGCGTGCGGCCTCGACATTCGCAACGTTCACCGCGCTTGGCGCTAGGGGAACAGTCGAGTTCATACCGGGCCTGCCCGTCTGGGCAGATAGAAATAGGCGCACCAGAGACCGAGAATGGTGAAGGCCACGGCATAACGGATGGCGTCGCTGTTGATCAGCTGCCGGCCGAAGCCTTCGAGCAGGGCGGCAATGATGAGCATGATGACGCATCCCATGGCGATGCTGGCCGCTCTCTGCCCAGCATGACGCGCCGAATTCAGCCGGGTCATCTGGCCGGGAAACGCCACTGCGCCCCCGATGACGAATCCGGCCGCGCCTGCCAGCACAATGGCGAACAGCTCCGTCGTCCCGTGGATCATCAGCCAGCCGGTGAATTCATAGCCGAGACCCTTGTTCCAGAACACGGCATGGAGCGAGCCCATCATCACGCCATTATAGAGCAGCAACCAGGCTGTCGGGATGCCGAATGCAAATCCGAGGGCGAAGGCAAACAGGGAGATCTGGGCGTTATTGTTAAAGAGAAAGCTGGCGAAAGAGGTCAGCTGGCCATCGCTGATCTCTCCTTCGTCGGTATAGATGGTTGTTCGCAAATATTCGACCGAGGCATCCGGATTGCGCCCGTCCCAGAAATTCTGGCCATGAAAGGTCCAGAACCATTCCATGTCCTGCATGCAGAGAAAGAAAGCGAGCGCCCAGCCACCAAACAGGAACAGAGCCGCCAGCAGGGTGGGGCCGGCGGCCGACGCGACACAGGCCGGCCAGTCGCGGCGAAGAAAGTCCATCATGCGTTCGCCAATTGATGTGCGGGCGCCATAGACGAAGAAATATGCTCGCGTGCACAGGCTTTCGAGATAGGCGATGACGTTCTGGTCGAGCGAGATGGAGCGCGCCACGGAGAGGGACGAGACCGCCTGACGGTACAGCCGGGGCAGCGCCGTCATGTCCTCATCACTGAGTGCTTTCACGCCGGAATTCTCCGCCCGCGTCAGGATCAGGTCCAGCTTGCGCCAGTCGGTCTCGCGTTCTTCGCGAAAACGATAGGATTTGAGAAGGTCGCTCACAGCATGTCCCTCTGCTTGATCTGGAGATAGCGGGAGATCAGTTCCGCGCCGAATTGTTCTGGTCGCGTCTCTACGACGTGAACCCCCATGCGCTGGAGCCGCAGGAGCACGGTGTCGCGTTCCGCCATCAGGGTGTCCGCGATCACTGCGCGGGTCACATCTTCCGTAGTTTCCGGTGGCGCGTCCACCATCTCGGTAAGAGATTGGTCTTCGAAGGTCGCGAAGATGACGAGATGCCGGTCGGTCAGGCGTTTGACGTTCTCCAGCATCAGTTCGGCCGAGATGGTGTCGACAAAATCGGAGAAAATGATGATCAGGCTGCGGCGCTCGAGCTTGCCGGCGAGTGAGGAGAGCGCCAGCGTGAAATTGGCTTCTTCTGAGGAATAATCGAGCTGGGCGGCCAGATCCTGCGCTTTGGTGAAGCTGCGCTGGCCGGCCATGAAGCCGCTCATCAGGCCGGGCTTGGCATCAAAGCCATAGATCATGGCCCGGTCACCGCTCCTCAGGGAGACGAAGGACAGGAGCAGCCCGGCATTGATCGCGCGGTCGATCTTGGGCACGCCCCCCAATGGCTCGCTCATCAGGCGGCCGGTATCGAAGGCAAAGACAATATTATGGTTGCGCTCGGTCCGGAATTCCTTGGCGAGCAGATTGCGATGGCGCGCGGAATGTTTCCAGTCGATGGCGCGGCGGTCCATTCCGGTAGTGAATTCGCGCAAGGCATCAAATTCACTGCCATCGCCTCGGTCGATCTGTGTCTTTATCCCGAAGTCCGCATCGCGGGAGTAGAGCCGGATGGCTTCGTCCTTCACCCAGCGGATATTGGGCGTGATTGGAATATCGCGCTCCAGCGACTGGACATGCCTCTTCTGGGTGAGGCCGAGCGGGCCACGCCAACGGCTCCACAATTTGACCAGCCGACCAAGCCCGCGGCGTTTTGGAGTCAGGCTCAATGAGTAGGCCCGTGTCCGGTCCTGCCAGCCTCTCAGGCCGATGGCGGGAATGGTTTCGAGGAGTGTGTTCACTTCAAGCAGGATTTCGATCCGCCGGGGCGTCGGGCCGCTGTCAAAACGCAATGTCAGGTCGGCTGGGTCAGACCCTCCCACATAGAGCAGGGCTGGCGCATCGACAGCCACATGATACGCGCGCAGGGAAGCGGCAAGCACAGCGTCCACGACGATCAGCCCGGCGATTCCCCCGATCCAGCCAGCGGATATGATCCACAGCTCCGGGCGTAGCAAGGCTATGGCCACCATGAGGGGCACGCCGAGCAGCATCAGGAAGATGGCGCGGGGGGTGGGCGATATCACCGGGGCGCAGCCGTCTGCTCAATAATTGCGGCGAGGGTCTCGTCCGTGGTCTTGCCCTCGATCTCGGCCGCCGGCGATAGCAGGACGCGGTGACGGAGTGCCGGCAGGGCCAGCAGCTTCACATCGTCCGGGATGACAAAGTCGCGTCCGTCGAGGGCGGCGCGGGCGCGGGCGGCGGTGGCCAGCGCGGCGGCCGCGCGCGGCGAGGCGCCGGTCTCCAGGGCTGGAGACGTGCGGGTCGCGCGAATGATGTCGACGATGTAAGCGATGATATCATCCTGAAGCCGGGCCTCAGCGACGGAATCGACCGCCTCGCTGAGTTCCTCGGCCGAGACCACCGCTTCGATCCCGAACGCCTCCGCGGTCTTCATGCCGGTGCGCGTGCCGTGCTGGGAGACGATTGCAAGTTCTTCTTCCCGGCTCGGATAGTCGAGCGTGTGCTTGAAGAGGAAGCGATCGAGCTGGGCTTCGGGCAGGGGATAAGTCCCTTGCTGTTCGATCGGGTTCTGGGTGGCGATCACGGTGAACCGGTCATTCAGCCTGTATGTCTCGCCATCAATGGTGACCTTTCGTTCCTGCATCGCTTCAAGCAGGGCAGCCTGGGTCTTGGGCGGGGTGCGGTTGATTTCATCCGCCAGCAGCAGGTCGGTAAAGATAGGGCCTTTGGTCAGCGCGAACTGATTGGTCTGGAAGTTGAACAAATTGGTTCCCAGAACATCACCTGGCATCAGGTCCGGTGTGAACTGGATGCGTCCGAAGTCCAGTGAAATGGATCGTGCAAAGCATTGTGCCAGCAGTGTCTTCGCTGTTCCGGGTGGGCCTTCCAGGAGGACATGGCCAGAGGAGAAGATCGCAGTCAGCAGGATATCCACCGTGGTGTCCTGCCCGACGACCGCCTTACGCACTTCATTGCGAATCCGGTCCGCCAGCGCCTTGATGTCATTTACGTTCATTCATGGATCTCCCGATAATTCCCTTGCGCCAGCGAAACAGCTCCCGCGCCTTGTTCATGAGGTCTTCGCGGTTTGCCGCAGGACCGCGCAGACCAGATGCCATGTCCGTGAAGCGCTTGCCGGACTCTTCATCCGGGCCCAGCCTGTCAAACAGGGCGATCAGTTGTGCTTCGCTCAATGTCTTGGGGGCGCCGATCTCGCGGGAAACGCGGCGGCGGATCATGTGGAGATAACCGGGTGCCATACGGGTCTCACGGCGTGCCAGGGTAATCAGGCCTGCGGAGTTGTCCGCGAGGGCCTGTTTTCCGAACGCAATAGCGCGGCCTTCCTGCAGCGGCGGGCCAAACCGGATCAAGGCTGCCCAGCCCAGCAAGAAGGCGGCGGCAAGCGCCGTCAGCGTTGCGCCGAGGAAGGGAATATCGAACACCATCTGCAACAGGTTTTCCGAGCGGACAAAGCCGTGCAGCGTGGCATCGAAGATGATGGGTTCATCTTCATTGTGTCTCAGGTAATCCATCATCATGACTGCAAATCGAGCGTTCTCTATGCGGGCCAGACCAAACGTATTGATCATGTCGGGGTCGGAGAGGATGTACATGCCGGCCTCGGGCGCCCAAGCTAGCAATGCGTCGTTTCCGGCACTGGCAATTGGCTCCAGGCCACTTCCGCGTAAGACCTGCATCTTGACGTCTGGCCGCAGGGCCATCGGTCCGAACGGCGTGTCCATGGCTTCCGGCACATCGATGCGTCCGATCTCGGCCTTGACCTCCAACGCTTCGAGCAGGTCATTCAGGGAGCGCGCATTCGTGAAACGCGTGTCCTTCTGGCGTGTCTTGTTGAGGGGGTCGGGCATGCCGGTCCATTTGGGCAGGACCAGCAGGGTTGTGCGGCCGGATTCAAAGTCTTCCAGCGCCTTGGCAGCCCCCCAAGGTGGCAGCGTGACGACCAGCACGCCCCAATCAGCCTCTTCGAGCGTGCGCTCGAGCCGGGAGATTTCAACGGGGTAGCCCTGGTCTTCGAGCAATTGGACGAACCCATTGTAGCCCAATGCCGATGTCGAGAAGGGATGGGCGCCAGCCACATCCCGGTCCCGCAATTCCGGAGCCCAGCCTGCAAGCACCATGATGGCGCCAAACGAAAACAGGGCGACCGCCAACAGGATGCCGACAATCTTGCCGCTGAAGGGGGAGTCGGTGTGCGACCGTTCGCTCATGACCATTCCCCACCAAAGGCGAAATCCTCATAAGATGCCCGGGCGGTTTGCCATCCGGCCTGGTCCACATCCCGCCCGCCAAAGAAGCTGCGCTCAACGATGGCGATGATCGGCCCGAGAGCGGTCCGCGCACGATCCGGCAGGAAGCCGAGCCTACCGATTTCACGCGCGGTCAGCGAGCGCGGGACGCCGGTCTCGACACGGGTCTGAATGTCCTCGATGGACCGGAAGAGCAGAAGATGAACGGCCTCGGCAAATTTTCCGGCGTGGGCGAGCGCATCGGCCTCTTCCAGCAACGAGCGTGCGACGGAGGCTTCGGGCCGGAAATCCGGGATGACGTCGTCCCCGGACTTGTCAGATTTGCTTTCATTTCTGCCAAACCTGACCCGAAGCGCTTCCCCGAAGAGAAAATACAGAAAGCCTAGGACAACAGCGACTATCGCGGCATAGAAAGTGAGTTGGAGGAGCGGGCCCAGATGCGCCAAAAATGCCAGCAGGCTCCTCAGCCAGTTTGGTGGCGGTGACGGCGGGTCGAATTGGAGGGGGTCGGCTTCCGGCCGCTCGAGTTGGAGGTTCGATTTTCTCAGATAGTCCCGGTGGGCCTGTTCGAGGGCGCCCAGATCCGTTTCGATGGAGGCCTCGCGCTCCCAGTCGTTCGTGTCGGGGATATCGATCGGCGGTTCGATCGAGACGTCGCCATATTCGCCATCGGACTGCGCCCCTGCCGAAAGCGTGAGACAGGCTGCGATCAGCAAGGCGGCGCTCAGGCGTCCCGGCAGGCTCAATGACTGTCTCCTTCATGGCAGCGGCCCCATCCACCGCCTTGACCCCTTCGACTATTTCAGAGGTTGCAGACAGCTTCAACGGCCTATTGCGAAGTGCCTGCATCCAGCCGATATAGCCCGCTCAAGGCACAGATGAGGCAGAACATGGACAAGGCGGCACGCTACAAGGAACTGAAGGCGGAGATAGAAAGCGTGGTCGCGGGTGAGACGTCGGTCACAGCACGCTATGCGACGGCGTCCTGCATCCTGTCACAGGCCTTCGCGCCGCGGTTTTTCTGGACTGGTTTCTATGTTGTTGATCCGCTGAAGGATCAGGAATTGGTGGTCGGGCCGTACCAGGGAACGCTCGGCTGCCTGCGTATTCCGTTCGGCAAGGGCGTATGCGGGCATGTCGCGGCGACGCGAGAGCCGATCATCGTCTCTGACGTGCATGAATTTCCCGGCCATATCGCCTGTGACTCGGCCAGCAATTCGGAAGTGGTTGTGCCGGTGTTTGACGGTGACGGTAATCTGGCGGCTGTGCTGGATGTCGATTCAACCGAACTGGACGCATTTGATCCCGTGGACCAGGCCGGCCTACTGGCTATTTGCGAAACCCTCCTCACCGCCTAGGCCTGCAGCCGTCGACAGAAGGGCGGTGTTTTCGATCAGTTCAAACGGCGTCTTCGAGTGCTTGATCGCGTCGATCCGCAGATTGAGATTGTCTTCGAGGATATCGAGCTTGCGAGCCCGTAGGCCGCTGATGCGTTTGATTTCATGGTCAAACTCGAGCCAGATGTCGGCGGTCGGATCATAGGCCGGCCAATCTGGCAGGCCCTTGCCATTCGGGTCACCCGTTTTGGCGAAATTGGTCCAATAGGACACCATGCGCTCAGTCAGGGTTTCGTCATCACTCGTGGTCGGCAGGAAACCATTGTGGCTGGCGAAGACGAATGGGATTTCGGCCCCGTGGTGTGCGCCGAGCGTTTGTGACTTTCCGGGGGGCGTCCGGCTGAACTGGTAGAGCCAGGTGGGTTCACCAGCGGCCACATTGGCTTTGGCAAGAAAGCGCGTATGGACGCCGAACCAGTCATCGCCCAGCATTTTTTCTGCACCCCGATCCCAGGTTTCAAGTGACGTCATGCCATAAAGGGCCTGCAAGGCCTTGGAAGAGTTCACGCCGAAGACGCCTTCCAACATGGCTTCGCGTTGGTCGAGTGAGCCGGAAATGTTCGGCAGCAGGGCTGTCGGCGATTTTCTGTCAGCATAGAAGATCGTGCCTTCGTCCGCATTGTAGCCGGCCAGGATAGGCACCCGGTTGGCGCCCCCATCCCGGATAGCTTCGCCGATAGGTAGGGGCAGGACATCGCCGTCCACGGTCGGGAGGAAATATTTCACCAGATCCTGACGGACGAGGACCCGGTCAATGATGGCGCCGGACGGGATGGCGCGCAGCCGGTCGGCCGTGGCGGTCCCACCGGCAAGGGTCGACAGGAACTCAACGCCGACTTCCTCGGAACTCTGCACGTTCGGAAGGGCAGAGTGCGAGAGATGGAGCGCGTTGTAGCTGCTGACGCCGCTCTGCAAGATGGCTTTGTCGTAAAGGCCGTCTGCCAAGGGCGTCACCATCAGCTCACTGACGGATTGCGCGCCGGCGCTTTCTCCGAAGACCGTGACATTGTTCGGATCGCCGCCAAAGCGGGCGATATTCATCTGTACCCAGTGCAATGCGGCGATCTGGTCCAGCAGGCCGTAATTGCCGGAGGTCCCGGCTTCTTCGGTCAGGGCGGGGTGCGCGAGGTAGCCGAATGGTCCAAGCCGGTAATTGATCGTCACCAGCACGACGCCGTTTTCGACGAGCCCATTCGCCTGGTAGAAGCTCTGCGAGCCTGCGCCGGTTTGGTGCGAGCCGCCATGGATCCAGACCATTACAGGTTTGAGGCGCGGCTTGCCGCGATTGGCGGTGCGGACGTTCAGGAACAGGCAGTCCTCAGCTTCCAGCGGGTCAGGCTGGGCAGCGAGATATTGCTTGGCGGCGATACGTTTCCACCAAGGCAGGCCATTGCCATCGATAATGCGATCAACCACTTGGTCCATATGCCCGCGCGGTTGCAGGCATTGCGGGCCGAACTCACGCGCATCGCGCGTGATCGCGCCCCATTGTGGCGGCGCGGTGGGCGCGGCCCAGCGACGCGCACTGGCATAGGGAATGCCGTTGAAAACCTGGATTTCAGGATTGTCCGGATCGATACCGCCCTGGATCTCGCCCTGATCGATCCGCAGAGGTTCGGTCAACGCCATAGGCGGCTCGGGCTGGTTCAGACGGAACCACCCCCAAGTGCCAAGGCCCAGAAGGGCAAAGAAAAGAACGATACTCAATCGCTTCATGAAACGAGACCCCTGCTCGTTGAGAGCAAACGCTATACCACTTGTCCGCGAAAGTCACTTCCGCAAGGTCAAACCGGACCTATCTCTCGTAGTGCATTTTCCGTAGACATTACAAGGTCTTCACTGGGCTCGATTCCACATGCCAATCGAATGAATCCATCTGTGACCTGATCGCCCCACCTCACACGGCATTCGGCAGACGTATGCACTCCGCCAAAGCTGGTCGCCGGGACGATTAGAGCGCTGTTACTTATGAATTTTTCTGCGGATTCGCGGTCCTTTAGCGTAAAGCTGACAATAGGGCCGAAATCCCGCATCTGGCGAGCGGCGACCGCATGGCTCGCGTCGCGCGGGAGGCCAGGATACCGGACCGACTGAACAGAGGGGTGGGATGACAGGAAATTTGCCAGAGTCAGCGCATTCTGGTTTGCCCGCGAAACGCGCAATTCCAGCGTTTCGAGACCGCGATGCAGCAGGTAGGCGTCAAATGGACTGACGATTGCTCCCCCCAATCGGCGGTAACCGCGCACCTTGTTCATCAGCGAAGTGTCCCGACTTGCGACATGTCCACATAGGACATCCGAATGGCCCGCCATTGCCTTGGTGTCGGCCATCAGGACAATGTCGGCTCCCAGATCCAGGGGCTGCTGGCAGAGCGGGGTAGCCGTCGTGTTGTCGGCAACCAGCAAGGCACCGGCGGATTTGGCCCGGTCGGCGACGGCGGCGATGTCACACACATCCAGGCCCGGATTGGACGGCGTCTCGATCATCACGAGCCGGCAACCTGCCATGTTGGCCTTGGCCATGTCAGCGGTAGGGCATGTCTCGACGAGGACGCCCCGAGGCACGAAATGTTCGTTCAGCAGAGCCCGCACATTGTAGTACCCGTCTGCATGGACGAGCACTTTGTCGCCTGGACGCAGCACGGTGTGGAAGACGGCCGCAATCGCTGCCATGCCGGAGGGGAAGAGAACGGTCTCGGCGTTTTCCAGCAGGCCGATTTCAGCTTCGACAGTCTCCACGGTGGGGTTGCCATTGCGGCCATAGAAATGGCTGCCATCGGGGTCACCCGGCAGAAGGAAGGTCGTACTTGCCATGATGGGAAGCGAGATCGGATCGCCTTTGGACAGGCTTCGGGCGCGATGGTGCAGCAGTTCTGAAACGGCAGACGGTTTCTTCGTCACTCTGGGATTCCTCATGATGGGATTCGCGCAGACTTTGCGTCGAACCGGTCTTCAAGGAAACTGCAAACCTGTCCCGGTCCGAGATCTGTAGCAGCTCAGACTTTTTCGCCGTTCAGCCAGAGGGGCCGGGTCACGATCAATTCCTGACAGAGCAAGCCAGCCTCGCGGTGGCGGGACATGGATTTGTAGTCGGCATGGTTCAGCGTGGCGATGAACGCCTTTCGGCTGGGGAAGTGATTGACGAGCACACCATCCCAATCGCCTTGGCCGATGAAGTAGCGCTCTGTGGTCGCCAGCAAGGTCGTGGTTCCGCCGACTTCGGCGGCTGCCTTGGTGAAGGCTTCCGAATAGCGGATGTAGGCGTCTGTCCCGCTGATCATCTCGCCATATTCGGGATCCTCCGGCTGATACTCTGCCTTCACGCGGAATTTCAGCAAATTTACCTGCGCGATGGGCCCATCATAAGGATCATCTCGCAACGCTCTGAACTGGTCGGCGGTAGGCTGGAAGGCTGGCATGGGCGGCTCCTCATGGTCGTTTCTCAGGATGTTTCCCGAAATACCGCTCAGTGTAAAACAGTGCCGCCGCGTGAAGCCCGTGTTGGGCGTCGAGAGATTCATAGGCAAGGAAGTCTTCGTAGCGCATCTCCACCACTTCGATTTCTTCATTGGGGTCCAGCGATTGGACATGTGTCTTCTGGCAGCCTGTCGCGAGAAAATAGTGGATCTGGTTGTCTTGGATCGCGGGGTTGGGGTAGCAACTGCCGACCGGGATCATTTCCTCGGACGAATAGCCGGTCTCTTCCCGCAATTCGCGGCGGGCCGCCACCTCCGGATCGGTTTCGCCGGGATCCAGGACACCGCCGGGTACGCCTAGTAATACGATTTCGCCCGCATGCCTGTACTCTCGAATCAACACGATGTTTCCCTCATCCGTGATAGGGATGATCGTGGCCCAATCGGTGAATTCCAGCACGTGATAGGCCGGGACCACATGCCCATCCTCTCGCTGGCACCGGTCGGTTCTGACAGAGAGGAACTTGTCCTTGAAGGTCTGGCGGCTCTCGAGGATTTTCCAGGGTTTGATCATGGCGTCTGTCTTTTCAATATTCGGTTCAGGAAAGACATACGCGTTTGCATGAGGTGGCGTTGCAACGCCTCTCCGCGAATGCCATGGCGCTGGCCGGGATAAGTCATCAGGTCGAACGGCTTGCCCAGTTCCTGCAGTTTCGCCATCACCCGTGTCGCATTGTCGAAAGTGACATTGTCATCAGCCATGCCGTGGAGGAGGAGGAGGGGGGACGAGAGGTTTTCCAGATAGGGGAACACGCTGGAGGCTTCATAGCCGCCCGCATTGGTCTGCGGTGTGCCCATGTAACGCTCCGTGTAGAATGTATCGTATAGGCTCCAGTCCGCAACAGCCGCCCCCGCCACGGCAGCCGCGAACGTTCCGGCGGGTGCCTGCAGGATGGTCATCAGGGTCATGTACCCGCCATAGGACCAGCCCTGAATGGCGATCCTGTTTGCGTCCACGAAGGATTGGGCCTTTAGCCAGTCCACGCCTTTCATCTGATCGCTCACTTCATGCAGGCCAGTCCGATGATGGATCACATCCTCGAATTGCTTGCCGCGATTCCATGTGCCGCGATTGTCGAGCCGGAATACGAGATAGCCCTGCCGCGCAAGATACTGGTCAGACAGGCTTCCCCAGCTTTTCGTAACGGTCTGGACGTGTGGCCCGCCATAGACTTCGATGATGGCAGGGTAGCGTTTCGCTGGATCGAAGCCGGGAGGTTTCAAGAGCGAATAGTGAAGCGTCTGGCCGTCATCTGCTGTCAGTGTGCCGAAGTCTGGCGTGGCGTGGTCGGCCAGGAATGGATGATAGGGATGGTCTTCATTAAGGGTGTTCTCCTCAATCCATGCGATCAGCGTGCCGTCTTTTGAATAGAGGCCGGTTTGCGACGGTTGGTCCGGAGAAGACGAGGTGCCGACAAAAGACTTTCCGTCCGGTGCCATGGTGATGGACCAGACCCGTCCGAGGGCCGTAATGCGGTCGATCCTAACATCGTCCGGAGCCGTCAGGGAGGCCATCTGTGCGCGGTAGAGGTGACGTTCCAGCGGAGTGTCACGAAAGCCGGTAAACAATATTTCGGCTTCATCGGCGTTCACGTGTTGGATGGCATCGACGACCCAGTCGCCGCCAATCAGGGGCTTGGGATGATTTGTCGATGGCGGCAGGCGGCTGATCTGGCGATACCCTTTCGACTCTTCCGTGACGATGACCCCTTGGGGGCCTAGGCTTTCGAAGTCCGAGGACAGATTAATCCAGTGCGGCTGTTCATCCAGTTTGGCGACTGTTGCCTCATACAGCCGCAAGCCCTTGTTGGCGGGATGGAACACCATGAACTGGACCATTTCCAGTTGTGTCTGCGCGCGGTTGACCCGTTGTACGAACAGGCTGTCTTCGGTCCAGTTCACGCGCGCCAGATATTGGTCGGTCGCGTGGCCCCAATCTTTGCGCCGCCAGGCAATCTCGGTCACGATGCCGGTGTCTACCTCCAGAACAAACAGATCGACGATGGCGTTGGGCCGGCCCGCGCGCGGATAGCGCTGTTCAATGACCGCCACATCGTCGGCGGAGATGTCGAAACGCGGTACGATATCGACGGGACTTTCATCTACGCGGGTATAGGCGAGATATTTGTCGTCGGGGCTCCACCAATAGCCGGTATATCGGCTCATCTCTTCCTGAGCGACGAATTCGGCAACGCCATATGATAGGGCATTGGCAAGATCGGCCTGGGGCGACAGGCGTTTTTCCGCGCCCGTCGCCACGTCAATTATCCAGAGCGCACCATCCCGGATGAAGCTTGCATAGGTGCCTCGGGGAGAGATGCGCGCATCATAGTCGAAAGCGTCACTGTCAGTGAGCTGGCGCGTCTGCGGACCGTCAGCCGTCAAGGTAACCAGATGCAGGTTCCCACCGAGCGGCACCAGAATCGTGCTCGCTGTTCCCCAAGAATAGTCGAGGATGCCGGTCTTGCCAGCGGTGCGCTTGCGTTCGCGTAGGGCCTTTTCCTCTTCTGACAGGACAATGTCGTCCGGCTCGAGCAATCGGGAGTCCACGAGCAAGGAGGGGAGGCCGGTCTCAACCTCGAATTGCCAGAGATCATAGCGTTGCTGATCTTCCGGTTTGGCCTTTAAGAATGTCACGCGCCTGCCATCGGGCGCGTATTTGATGCCCAGTGGCGGGGCTCCAGCCAGGGATGGCGACGCAAACAGGCGTTCCAGAGTCAATTCTGTCATGGAGGGAAGGGGGTCCTCGGGAAATAAGTGCAATCGTTTGAAGTTTTTCGCTTCGGTGTGTATTTGCCTGTCAGGAATGCAGATTCAGCGAATACTGCAAGGTCGGGCTGTCACCCCAAGTAAACAGTCGTTTCAACTTTTGTGCGGCAAAAACTGCCAAAACACGCTATGCAGGCAGCGGTTTATGCATATCGTACGGACATGGCGGAAGGGGATGTTCTGTTCGAACAAGCGGTCGCCTTGCTACTGGATAGCGAGGGCGGAGAGAGCTTGATGAAATCTGCGGCGCTGATGCGTCGGGCTGCGGATTCCGGACACGCTGCAGCTGCAAACAATTTCGGTGCGATGCTTCATCATGGTCGCGGGGTCCATCAGGATTTCGCCGCCGCGAGAGCCTATTACGCCCAAGCGGCCGAGGCGGGTCTGGCACCGGCCATGTTCAATCTGGGGTTCATGAAACTGCGCGCACTGGGCGGTGAAAAAAACGAAATCGATGCCCGCCGACTCTTTGAGCAAGCTGCACATCTCGGCGAGGTCAATGCAATGACCTATCTCGGCGTCATGATGATGACCGGGGCAGGGGGACCGAAGGAATTCGAGACCGCGCAATCCTGGTGGGACAAGGGCGCTGAGCTGGGCGACAATCGCTGCGCGTTCAATCTCGGGATCGCCCATGCTGGCGGACATGGCCAGGACCAGCCGGACTTCGTGCAGGCATGGCGCTGGTTCAGTCGCGCCCAGGACATGGGCAATCGCAGTGCCGAGACGGAGCTTGAGAGACTTGCCAGTGTCCTGACAGAAGATGAGCGCAAGCGGATCGAAGGCTGATCACCGGTCGCCAGACCGATGTTCAGTCGGTTGATTGCGCTTGCCCGCTTGATTTTCCCCCGCGCGCGCGCGAGTACAACGCGTCTCATACCCGTTTATACAGGAATACCCGCCATGGCCGGTCCCCAAATCGTTTTCCAAATGCAAGGCCTGACCAAGGCCTATCCCGGTGGGAAGAAGGTGTTCGAAAACATTCACCTGAATTTCCTGCCGGATGCCAAGATTGGTGTCGTTGGGGTAAACGGATCAGGTAAGTCGACCCTGCTGCGGATCATGGCTGGCGAAGACAAGGATTTTCAGGGCGAAGCCTGGGCCGCCGACGGTGTGAAAGTCGGCTACCTTCCTCAGGAGCCGAAGCTGGACCCCGCGCTGACCGTTTTCGAAAATGTTGCTAGTAAATGCCCTGAAAAGCAGATGCTCGACGAGTTCAACGCCATCTCGGAAAAGTTGGGCGAGGACTATTCCGACGAACTGATGGAGCAGATGACTGCGTTACAGGAGCAGATCGACGCAGCCGATGCCTGGGACATTGATTCCAAGATCGATATGGCCCTGACCGCGCTCGGCTGTCCGGACAATGATGCCGATGTCTCCGCGTTGTCAGGCGGTGAAGTTCGCCGCGTTGCAATCTGCCAGCTGCTTCTGTCGAAGCCTGACATGATCCTCATGGATGAACCGACCAACCACCTCGACGCCGAGACCGTCGCCTGGCTGCAAAATTATCTGATCAACTTTCCGGGATGCGTCATCCTCGTCACTCACGACCGTTACTTCCTAGACGACATCACCAGTTGGATTCTCGAACTCGATCGGGGCCGCGGCGTGCCTTTCCAGGGCAACTATTCCGGCTGGGTCGAGCAGAAGGCCAAGCGAATGGAGCAGGAGGCGCGCGAAGAAACCGGGCGCAAACGCACGCTTGCGAAGGAATTGGAATGGGTTCGGTCCGGCCAGAAGGCACGTCAGGCGAAATCCAAGGCACGTATCAATGCCTATGAGGAAATGGCCTCGCAGGCAGAGCGGGAAAAGGTGATGACTGCGCAGATACGTATCCCCCCTGGTCCCCGCCTCGGCGGCGTGGTTCTGGAGGCGGAACACCTGCGCAAGGCTTTCGGCGACAACCTCCTGATCGAAGACCTTGACTTCAAACTGCCGCCCGGCGGCATCGTCGGCGTCATCGGTCCGAACGGTGCGGGTAAGTCGACCCTGTTCAAGATGATCCTGGGGCAGGAAGAACCGGATGAAGGTACCTTGCGCGTCGGCGAAACGGTCAAGATCGGCTATGTCGACCAGAGCCGCGACAAGCTGGATTCGGACAAGAATGTCTGGGAGGAAATCTCGGGCGGGACGGATGTGATCGACCTTGGCGGCGTGGAAGTCATGTCGCGGGCCTATGTGGGTGCCTTCAACTTCAAAGGCACCGATCAGCAGAAAAAGGTTGGCCTATTGTCAGGCGGTGAGCGTAATCGCGTCCATCTCGCCAAGATGTTGAAGGGTAGCCATAACTTGCTGCTGCTCGATGAGCCGACCAACGATCTTGATGTGGAAACGCTTCAGGCGCTCGAAGAGGGCCTCGACAATTTCCCCGGCTGCGCCGTAATCATCTCGCATGATCGCTGGTTCCTTGACCGCATGGCGACCCATATTTTGGCCTTCGAAGGGAATTCCCATGTCGAATGGTTCGAGGGCGACTTTTCCTCCTACCTCGAAGACAAGAAGCGCCGTCTTGGCGAAGATGCCGTCAATCCCAAGCGACTGAAATTCAAGAAGTTCGCTCGCTAGCGAATTTTGAGAGACGGCCCGTTATTCGACGGGCCGTTTTTCGTCGAGCAGATCTTCTTCGCCGGTCGCAGCGCGTTCCTCGGCGACGATCTGGGTGAGATGGCTGTCCGGCCTCACATCGGCTGCATCCCGCGCCTCTACAGTTTCCTTCGGACGCGATGGTGTCGCGCCCGCCTCAGCGGTACTCGCCGCAGCAGGCTGTGAGGTTCCTGTATCGAACCGCAGGCGGTAGATAGGCTCCGGCAAGGTAAAGCCCTTCTGCTCAAGCACATCCTTGGTGGCGCTGATCGCAAGTCCGCGCGCCTTGCCGAAATTGGAGTTTCGCTGGTCCACCCATCCCATGAAACGCAGGACAATATTCGAATCTCCCACGGTTTGAATATAGGATTCCGGATCGGGCTGTTCGAGCACGTAGGGCAAGGATTTCAACGTATCCAGGCCGAGCTGCATGGCGGCAACGGGATTGTCATTTGCGTCAACGCCCAAATCAAATTCAAAACGGCGTTCCGGATTGCGCGTATAATTCAGGATGACGGCCTTGAAGACCGTCGAATTCGGAATGCGCAAATGGTTGCCATTGAGCGTCATCAGGACGGTCGAGCGAGATGTCAGCCGCACCACGATGCCTTCATGCTCATCGATCACTACATGTTCGTTTGCCCGGAAAGGCTGACGAATGCTCAGCATGATGGAGGAAATGTAGTTCTCCAGCGTGTCCCGCACGGCAAAGCCGAGGGCCAGACCGATCACGCCCGCGCCTCCCAGCACCGTGCCCAGTAACGTAGTTGCCCCCATCACATTCATCGCCACGATCAGGCCGACCACCACCGCGATGATCCGGCTGGCGCCAGCGACCAGGTCCGACAGGAAGGAGTTGGGCATGATCCGCCGCCAGAAACCCCTCCATGATGCCAGCAGGTGCCCTAGGAATGAAATGACGAGAAAGACCGTTAAGGCGACAGCCAGCAAAGGCATTGACCGAATAATCTGATTTACCCGGGTGGACGTTGTTTCGAGTATCGGGCTGACATTGTCTTCCACGCCCACTGCCTGCTCGATCTGGTTCTGGATAGTAACCACACCCTCAATCCGCAGTGCGATCTGTTCGGCACGCTCAGCCGCGGCAGCGTTCGCGGTGGCCCCCCCCAATGTGACGACTCCGTTCCGAACACTTGCGCTGATGCCGTTCAACTCGTCCACTTCTGTGAAGATCGTCTGGATTCGATCCTCGATCTGGTCGTCGCTAGATGTCGCAGGAGGTGTGGCCGCGATCACGCTGGAGGGCGCCGAAGGTGACGCTTCGCGACTTTGGGACATGGCGGAGGTCGCAGATGTGCTCGCGACGAGCGTCAGGATCACCGCCCGCAATATCACGGCAACGAAATTAAGAAGGGAATGCGGACAGGCGGGCATCTCGAGATTCAACCCGCGACCCTCAAGGGAGTTCCCAAAACGGACTTCGCAGCGAAGATAGCCGTTTCGTTTCGATCATCGCTCGACTATTGGGCAGGCGGTTGAACGAAATCTGGAACAACCTTGAATATTGTTAATGTTCGCTAACAAGTTACTTGAATCTGCTTGCGGCGTAGTCGATAAGCTCTTTAGCGTTTGAAGAGGGGGGCAAAGATGCCTTCTTGAGTATTATAAAAGACGAATACGTATCGTTTTTTTGGGGGACGACCGATTATGACCCGTTTGGAGATATCTCAAGGGAAATCCTCGCCTGATGCAATTGTCATCGGTGCAATGCGGGCGGGGACGACAGCCCTATATCGCGTTTTTCTGGAATGCGGACTGGTTGCTGTTCCCGAATGCAAGGAAACCGATTTCTATCTGAGTCAATCAAACTATTCTCGCGGGACGAATTGGTATCGCAAACAGTTTCGCAATTCGGCTTTGCCTTGGGTCGACTTCTGCCCAAATTACACCAAGCGGGACATGTTCCCGGGTGCGGCGGCGCGGACCTTTGAAAACGCCCCCAATGCCAAGCTGATATTCATCGCCAGGGACCCGGTGGCACGCGCGGAATCTCAGTATAAGCACACATATATGCATTCCGCGTCATTGCCGGCGCCCTCGGAAGTGTTCGATACGAGTGAGGGCGAGCACATCCTCATGGTCAGCAAGTATGCTTATCAACTCGAACCGTATTATGAATATTGGTCTAAGGACGATATTCTGATTGTCGATTTTAACAATCTGCTCAATCAGTCATCCGCCGTAATGAAGAGGATTGGTCAGCATATTGGACTTTCCCCCTCGGCCATCGACAGCCTTGGCAGTTTACCGATCGCGAATACCGGGGAAGATCTGCGCAAAATGCCCAGATGGTGGGGCCAGATGCGCGATACTGCGATCGGCCGGTATGTCCGCACCCATAGCCCTCGGGTTCTGATCGATTCCATGCGGTCTGCGGTGAAGACCGACAAGGCAGTCCCTGTTCCAGAGTTCGACGACAAGCTTCGCTCGGTCCTTGCGAAGAAGCTGAAATCGGATGCCGTCCGGTTCCGCGAACTTACAGGAAAGCCGTTTCGCGGTTGGAGTGTATGAGGTTCGTTCAATAAAAAGCCCTCGGCCATTCCATGGACGAGGGCTTGGGTTTCATATGGAGGGGCGGCCTAGGTCCGCTTTTCCGCTTCCAGATTCCGCTTCATGCTTTCGATCTTGTTGATCAGCGCTTCAGCTGACCCATTCGAACGATCAAGCAGGGCCAGAAATTGTGCGCGTTGCTCAATTGCGAGCCAGATCAGATTTCCATCCAAATTGAGCGCGACGTCGACAACCTGGTATTTGCCGTCGCGGGTCAGGACGCGCCAGCGGACATCCATGTCCTTGCCGTCCTGGCGCTTGATGACCGTATTCACGATGGAATCCGTAGCCGACCGGTCGACTGAATCCTTCACAATGACCGCTTCGCCGCGATACGCGTCGAGTTCGTTTTCATAAACGGCGAGGGCGTATTCCCTGAATACTTTCCGGTACCGGGCAAGTTCGTCTTCCGTAAACCGGCGGGCATATTTGCCAATGGCAAAGTTTGACACCGCTGTCATGTCGGTGAACTCGTCCATATAAGTATTGAATTTTTCGGTGCGCTCTTCTGCATCCAGGGACGGATCATTCAAGGATGCCAGCACTTCGCTGGCGTTTTCCTGAACATAGGCTTCCGTCTTCACGTCTGCGAAGCTGTTTGGGGCAATCATCAGCATTGCGGCACCGGCAATTGCTAAATGTCGGTATTGGCGTTTCACATTTTCGCTCCTGTTGATGGTCACGCCCCCGGACCTATTCTTCAAATTCGTCAAAATCAGGGAGATCGTCGTACGCTTCTTCCTCATTTATGCGACCATTACGGATTTCGGCCTGACGCTGGGATGAATAAATCCGGCGCAAGGCAATATATGGTTCGGGCTGCGCGTTCAGCTGTTTGATTTCGTCATCCAGCGCGACCCGGGCATTCAGCCCTCCCAGAACGCTCCGACCGATCGCGATATGATCGTCGAGGTCCGGATTGTTGTCGAATTCGGTCCAGGTGAGCGGATCCAGCGCGCGGTCGATGCCGGATCCGAACAGGTCACGCGGCGTGGTAGGCCCCACAAGGGGCAAAACGAGAAATGGGCCGCTGTCCACACCCCAAACGGCGAGAGTCTGGCCGAAATCTTCAGCGTGTTTCTCCATGCCATTGTAGCCAGCCACATCCCACAGGCCAGCGACGCCGACTGTCGTGTTGACGAGGAAGCGGGCAAATGTGTCGCCGGCGCGGTCGCCCTCGCCTTGCAGCACGTCGTTCACGAAAATGACTGGAGACTTCAGATTATGAAGAAAATCTCCCACGCGATCACGTCCGAATTCGGGGGTAACTGTCTCATAGACGTTCGCCGCAGGTCCCAAGGCATACTTGTCCACACCTGTATTGAACGCGAACATCTGTCGATTGAAGCCTTCATAGGGGTCCTGAATCGTGCCCGGTTCGGCGTTCTGTGTGGATGCACAGGCTCCTAGCCCTATGGCGAGAACCGCAGCAAAGATTCGCTGTGTCATGTGTTGATAACCCCGTTGTGGAGACCGGTAGATGGTGGCTAAGCGAAAGTGCTTCAACTCTCAATCTTACCCCAAACATACATAGGTGATATTTCTGTAAAGCTGTGTTGCAAAAACGTATAAATCGATGTTTATATCATTAAATGACCTTGCAGCTTTCATCCATGATCGAATGCCTCCGCGCAGCGGGAGAGCCTACGCGCTTGAGAGTGCTGGCCCTGTTGCGTCAGCGGGATTTGTCGGTCGGAGAATTGGTCCAGGTTCTGGAGCAATCCCAGCCACGCCTGTCACACCATCTAAAGGCGCTGACCGCCGCGGGTCTGGTGGAGCGCTTGCCTGAAGGCTCCTTTGTCTTCTATCGCGCATCGACAGCTAAGTCCGGCAAAACCTTTCTCGACTCCCTGTTCGCGCAAATGGACAGCACTGAACCGGATTTTTCCCGCGATGCTGAGCGCCTTGATGAAGTAAGCGCTGCGCGGGCCGAATCCGCTGAGGCCTATTTTTCAAACATTGCCGGCACCTGGGACCGGCTGCGGTCCCTGCATTATCCCAATGATTTGATTGAAAGCGCACTTCTGGAGTTGGCTGGAACGGGCCCGTTTGACCGTGTGCTCGATTTTGGCACCGGGACGGGTCGCATGTTGAGCCTGTTTGCGCCGATGGCTGCTGAGGCCGAGGGAATCGACCTGAGCCACCACATGCTGACGGTTGCCCGGTCGAATCTTGAACAGCAAGGCGTACAAGGCGCGCGAGTCCGGCAGGGCAATGTCACGGCGGTGCCGTTCGACAATGATTGCGCTGATGTCGTAATTATCCATCAAGTCCTTCATTATATGGATGCACCAAACCGGGCGGTCGCTGAGGCGAGCCGTGTTCTGAAGCCGGGCGGCCAGCTCCTGATCGTGGATTTTGCGCCGCACAATTTGGAATTTCTTCGCGCCGAGCACGGCCATCACCGATTGGGCATGTCGCACGACGCCATGAAAGCCTGGACGTCTGACGTTGGACTAGATCTTTTGGAGCCAAGATCCTTCGCGCCGCCCGAAGGCGCTCAGGATGGCCTCACCGTAAATATCTGGAAGGCCGTCAAGCCCGCCAAATCCCTGGAGAATGTCGCATGAGCCCGCTCTCATCCCCTCGTCAGGCTGGTGCGCCGTCTGTCTCGTTTGAATTTTTCCCACCGAAATCAGAGGCCATGGCCATCCGGCTATGGGAGACAGTCGAGCGTCTCGAACCGATGGCGCCGAACTTCGTGTCTGTTACCTATGGCGCCGGTGGGTCCACGCGGGAAAGAACCCATGACACGGTCAGGCGTATCGCGCAGCAGACGCATTTGCGGCCTGCAGGGCATTTGACCTGTGTTGGCGCGACCAAGAATGAGGTGTTGTCGGTTGCCGAGGATTACTGGCAGGCGGGCGTGAAGCACATCGTGGCGCTACGAGGCGATCCTCCGACCGGCATGGGGGAGGTGTTTGAACAGCACCCTGGCGGTTTCCGCGATTCCATTGACCTGATCGAAGGCATTCGCGAGCATCGCCCGGACCTTGGCAAATGCTTCGAGATTTCCGTGTCCTGCTATCCGGAGCTCCATCCAGAAAGCCGGGGCTGGGACGCCGAGATCGCATTTCTCAAAGCCAAGCAGGATGCAGGCGCCGACCGGGCGATCACGCAATTCTTCTTCGAGCCGGAAATCTACTTGAACTTTCTTGAAAAGGCGCGGGCAGGAGGTGTGACCATGCCAATCGTGCCAGGCATCATGCTGCAACCCAACTTCAACGGGCTTAAGCGTATCTCGAAACTGTGTGGAGCCTCGCTGCCCAATTGGTTGCACGAGCTCTATGAAGGGCTTGATGAGGACAATGAGACGCGCGAGCTGGTGACGGCCAATGTCGCCGCAGACCTGTGTCGGAAACTGTCCGATGAGGGGGTGTCCGATTTCCATTTCTACACGCTGAACCGGGCAGGGCTGGCATTGTCCACATGTCGCCTGCTCGGCCTTAAACCCAATCCGGCAGAGGCGGCCTGAGCCATGACCAGACAAGATCGCATCAATGCGCTGAAAGCGGCAGCGAAAGAGCGTATCCTCATTCTCGACGGCTCGTGGGGCGTGATGATCCAGCGCCGGGACCTGGAAGAAGCTGACTATCGCGGGGATCGCTTTAGCGAGTCTGCCTATCCCGGCCAGATGAAGGGCAATAATGACATTCTCTGCCTGACGCGGCCGGATATCGTGACCGACCTTCATAATGCCTATTATGGTGCGGGCGCCGATATTTCCGAGACGAACACGTTCAGCGCGACAATCATCGCACAGGATGATTACAGGCTGGACCCGCAATCGGTTTGGGACATCAACCTTGAGGGCGCGAAGCTCGGCCGGGCAACAGCGGACGCCTGGACGGCAAAGACGCCGGACAAGCCGCGATTCCTTGCCGGCTCCATCGGGCCACTCAACAAGATGTTGTCCATGTCGTCTGATGTGAACGATCCGGGCGCGCGGTCTGTGACCTTTGATGAGGTCTATGAAGCCTATCGCCAGCAAGTCCGGGCGCTGAACGAGGGCGGGGTTGATCTTTACCTGATCGAGACAATCACGGACACGCTGAACTGCAAGGCCGCGATCAAGGCGATCATGGACCTCGAAGAAGAGGGCATGGACAGGCTGCCGATCTGGATTTCCGGTACGATTACCGACCGGTCTGGCCGCACATTGTCCGGCCAGACGGTCGAGGCATTCTGGAACTCTGTGCGCCACGCGAAGCCATTCGCGATCGGGTTCAATTGTGCGCTCGGCGCAGACCTGATGCGCCCGCATATCGCGGCCTTGTCGCGCGTGGCCGATACGCTGGTTGCAGCCTATCCGAATGCCGGCCTGCCAAATGAGATGGGCCAATATGACGAGCAGCCGGAAGAGACCTCCAATTCGGTCGGTAGTTGGGCAAAAGATGGCCTCGTCAATATCCTTGGCGGTTGCTGTGGGACGACGCCGGAGCATATCGCCGCCATCGCAAAGGCCGTCGACCGGATAAAGCCGCGTGATCCGGCGCCAAGCAAACACACGATGCGTCTGTCCGGACTCGAACCATTTGAGGTGACTTCGTGACGAGCAAGTCGGTTGAGGCCGGTGACCTCTTCGTCTTTTACGGCTTGCTGAAACAGGGAGCTGCTGGGCAACCGGCAGGCCTGCTGCTGGACTATGCGGGCACATTTGGCACGCCTTGCCGGTTCCGTGCGCGCATGGTCGACCTTGGGGGCTTTCCAGGTGTCATAGCGGGCGACCAGCTGTGCCATGGTATCCGCTGGAAGCTCAGAGACATATCCATCATGCCAGATATGGACGCCTTCGAGGACGTAACGGATGATCCGGCAACCAGCCTGTATCTCCGCAAGCAAATTCCCCTGATGGATGACATCGGGGCCGAGTCGGGCGAAACCGCCTGGATATATTGGTACAACCGGCCTGTAGACGGGTTTACGTCTGTGGCCGATGGCAACTGGCCCCTTGAGGCCGGGAAAACGAGAAAATGACAGTTTCAGCTTCCCAATCCTTTGTGAACATTGGTGAACGGACCAATGTGACCGGATCCGCACGGTTCCGGAAAATGATCACCGAAGGCCGCTACGCAGACGCCGTTGAGGTCGCGCGCCAGCAGGTCGAGAGTGGTGCGCAGGTCATCGACGTCAACATGGACGAAGGCATGCTGGATGGCGTGGAAGCCATGCGGATTTTTCTGAACCTTATCGTGGCCGAACCGGACATTGCCCGTGTGCCGGTCATGATCGACTCTTCCAAATGGGAGGTGATCGAAGCGGGCCTGAAATGCGTTCAAGGCAAGGCCATCGTCAATTCAATATCCATGAAGGAAGGCGAAGAGACATTCCGCAAGCAAGCGCGAGCCTGCCTTGCTTATGGCGCGGCCGTTGTGGTGATGGCGTTTGATGAGGTTGGTCAGGCTGATACCAAGGAGCGCAAGGTCGAGATATGTCAGCGCGCTTTCCGTATCCTGACGGAAGATGTGGGCTTTCCAGCAGAAGACATCATCTTCGATCCGAACGTGTTTGCCGTTGCCACCGGCATTGAGGAACATAATAATTACGCCGTGGACTTTATTGAGGCGACGCGTGTGATCCGACGGACGTGCCCGGGCTGCCATATCTCCGGCGGCCTTTCGAATGTCTCGTTCAGCTTCCGGGGCAATGAGCCTGTCCGCCGGGCCATGCATTCGGTCTTTCTCTATCATGCCATTCCGGCGGGTATGGATATGGGGATCGTGAATGCCGGACAGCTCGACATCTATGACGATATCAAGCCGGATCTGCGCGAGCGCGTCGAAGACGTCATCCTGAACCGTCGCGAGGATGCGACCGAACGGCTGATCGAGATAGCGGAAGGCTTCAAGGGTCAGAAGGGCAAAACGACCGAGAAGGATCTGTCCTGGCGCGAAGCGTCCGTCGCGAAGCGCCTTGAATACGCGCTCGTGCACGGCATCACCGAATATATCGATGCGGACACCGAAGAAGCGCGTCAGTCGGTCGAGCGCCCGCTACACGTCATCGAAGGCCCGTTGATGGACGGCATGAACGTTGTCGGCGACCTGTTCGGGTCCGGCAAGATGTTCTTGCCGCAAGTGGTGAAATCCGCGCGCGTCATGAAGCAGGCCGTGGCATGGCTCGAACCTTACATGGAAGAGGAAAAGCAACGCCTCGGCACGGTGGATGTGTCCAATGGCAAGGTGCTGATGGCTACCGTAAAGGGGGATGTACATGACATTGGCAAGAATATCGTCGGCGTCGTGTTGGCCTGTAACGGATATGACATTCTTGATCTGGGCGTCATGGTCGCGGCTGAAACTATTCTGGACACCGCCCAAAAGGAAAACGTTGATATCATTGGTCTCTCGGGACTGATCACACCTAGCCTGGATGAGATGGTCTATGTGGCCTCGGAAATGGAGCGGCGCGGCATGAAGCAGCCGCTGCTGATTGGCGGCGCCACGACCAGTCCGGCCCACACGGCTGTAAAGATCGACCCGGTAATCCGGACTGCGCCAGTCGTGCATGTGTCGGATGCCAGCCGCGCGGTCGGCGTGGTCAGCACATTGCTCAGTGAAGATGACAAACCTAACTTCGTCACACAGACCAAGGCGCGCTATGAGCGGATGCGCGAAGCCCGTGCCGGTGGTCCGCCCAAGCCGCGCCTGCCGATCGCACAGGCGCGGGACGCGGGGCTCAAACTGGATTGGGAAAACTACACGCCGCCACAGCCAACATTTGAAGGTGTACGGACATTCGAGGATTTCGACCTCGCGACGCTGGCGCGCTACATTGACTGGACTCCCTATTTTTCCGCATGGGACCTCGCGGGACAGTACCCCAAGATTCTTGAGGACAAGATTGTTGGCGAAGCGGCCACCGGCCTGTGGAATGATACGCAAGGCATGCTGCAACAACTGATCGGCGAGGTTTGGCTGAAACCGAAGGCGGTTGTCGGATTCTGGCGGGCGAATTCTGATGGCGACGACATTCGCCTCGACAATGGTGACGTGTTCCACACGCTGCGCCAGCAAATGGTGAAAGACAATTCCCGCGCCAACTTCGCCATGTCTGACTTTGTTGCACCAGAAGGCGACGATTGGGTTGGCGGTTTCTGCGTGACGTCAGGTCCGCAGGCTGAGGAGATCGCCCAAACATTTGCCAAGAAGGGCGACGATTATTCCTCCATCATGGTGAAGGCGCTGGCCGACCGGTTTGCCGAGGCCATGGCCGAATACATGCATGAACGCGTTCGCAAGGAACTCTGGGCCTATGCGCCGGACGAGGATCTCTCCAATGCTGAACTGATCAAGGAAAAGTATCAGGGGATCCGCCCCGCACCAGGCTATCCCAGCCAGCCGGAGCATACGGAAAAGGAAACCCTGTTTCGCTTGCTTGAGCCGGAGGAGCGTATCGGTGTGTCACTTACCAGCAGCTTTGCGATGACCCCGGCGGCCAGTGTCTCCGGTCTCTATTTGGCCCATCCTGACAGCGTTTATTTCGCCGTCGGACGGATCGAGAAGGATCAGGTTGAGGACTATGCCCGGCGCAAGGGATGGGATGTTCGCAAAGCAGAACGCTGGCTCGCGCCAATCCTCAATTATGACCCGTTTGCGGTCAGCTAATCCGTGAGATACGGCACGGGTTCGAAAGTTGGAGGCTGGGCGTCTCCGACGCAAAGTGGCGTAGCCAGTAATTGTGCCTGATCCAGAAATAAAGATGATCCGGCCGCCGGGCTCCGCGAACTCAATGACGTTGGAGAAGATTTCAGCATTGCGCGCGAACCAGCCATAATTGAGCGTTGCGTCCGCATGGTCGTCCGCAATGCGAGGCGACAGCCGATCTGAACAATCTCGTTGCGATCTTTGGACAAGTCGGCAGGCGTGAACTCACCAAACGTGTAATCGCGCGCGCTCTCGGTATGGCGCGACTTCTCGATTGCGATCGCGGTCGGGTGGAATTCCAGGAACCGCTTGGCCAAATCCTCCAGTTCAGCCTGACGCGTCGTGGCCAGAACGTCGTTTGCATCCATGTTCACAACGTCGAGGCCCGGATTGTCGAAGTGATGGGTGCCCAGCAAGATGATCTGAGTCGGGGCTACCTATTTCGGAGGCAGCTCAGATTGAGCCGTGGGCACTTGCACAGGCCGACACCAGGAACAGGGTCAGGAAGGGGCGTTTCATGTCGTTACGCTCCTCTTTCCTGAAAGGATGCGCCGACTCAGCCGATTGGATGTGGGTGGGTGAAATTTCCGTGTATCGGGTGGTGCAGGCATTCCTCGGCTGGAATAGTCTGCGGGACTCGTATAGGGGTATGTCAACCTTGTCATCGGGAGGGCGGAATGACTGGAAATCGACTGATTGGTGAGAACGCGAAAATTGTCGCAACACTCGGCCCGGGCAGCCGCTCGGCGAAAGAAGTGCTCGCGCTGGCCTATGCGGGGGTAGACGTTTTCCGCCTGAACTTCAGCCATGGCGAGCACAGCGCGCACAAGGATGCATTGGACGCCGTGCGTGCCGCAGAAAAGGAAACGGGCCGCCCGCTGGCCACGCTGGGAGACTTGCAAGGCCCCAAGGTTCGCGTGGGCTCGCTGCCCGGCGGTGAGCTGCGGCTGCGTTACCAGAAGGAATACGCTGTCGTTGCAGCGGAGACGACTGAAGCGGAAGACACGATTCCGGTCCCCCACACAGAAATTGTTGAAATCCTGGAAGAAGGGGATGTCATCCTCGTTGATGACGGCAAGCTGATGTTCACGGTGACACGGGCGGGCGATAACCCGATGGTGCGCGCCGACGTGCCGGGCAAGCTGACAGACAAAAAGGGATTTACGGTTCGCGGCAAGGCGCTGCCTGTGCGGGCGCTCACTGAAAAGGATCGCGCCGATCTGGACTATGCGCTCGAGATCGGAGTCGATCTGGTCGCGCTCTCTTTCGTGCAGACGGTCGAGGACATCGAAGAAGTGAAAGCGATCATTGCCGGGCGGGCACCGCTGATTGCCAAACTCGAAAAGCCAGCCGCGATTGCGAATCTGGAACCTATCGTCGCCGCAGCTGACGCCGTGATGGTGGCGCGGGGGGATCTCGGTGTCGAATACGCGCCTGAAGATGTTCCCGTGATCCAGCGCCGGATTATCCGGTGTGCCCGTGCGCTCGGACGGCCGGTCATTGTGGCCACTCAGATGCTGGAATCCATGATCGAGAACGCGGCGCCGACGCGCGCCGAAGCCTCCGACGTGGCCACGGCCATCTATCAGGGAGCGGATGCGGTCATGTTGTCAGGCGAAACCGCTGTCGGCCGCCACCCGGCTACAACGGTATCCATTATGTCTCGCATCATTCGCGCGACTGAAGGCGCTGAAGACTATCGCCGGTCGCTGGAGCAATTCTCCGGAGACACGCCCGCGCAAACGGCGATTGATGTGGTTGCCGAGACGGCGCAAGGCATGGCCGAAGCCGAAGGCGCCACTGCGCTGGCCTTGCGTACTGGCGCGTTCGATCGTCTCGCCCGGTTTGCCCGTGTGCGGGGCAGTGCACCGATCCTGTACGGATCACTGGATGATCAGCGCCTGCGCACAGCCTGCCTGCTCTGGGGCGTTCACCCGCAGAGACTGAATGCCGGAGCAGATTACTGGTACCGCGACCTGATGGATGCTGCCGGACTCGATGGGCGCGTCGCCTATGCCCGATGGGCAGGGGACACTGAGCGGTTTGCGTGGGAAGTGGGCGTCGGCAAAGGCCTGAACGGTGAGAAGATTACCGGCGTATGATCAGCTGGCTCTGCTTGAATTCATAGGAGTAGAGTTCTCCCAGATAGGTCATGCCCAGCAGGGATTGCTCCAAGCCGTCCTTCAGGATCATGGCGCTGACCTGCTCGACCTCGACCTGACCGATCCGGATATTGTCCAGCGTCACGGCGGCGCCATAAGTGATGCCGCCTGCCGTGCGGATTTCCCAACGATAGTCCAGCGACTCTGGCTTGAGGCCTATCCGCTGTGCGTCGCGATAGGTCAGCGCAACCGTGCTGGCGCCAGTATCAACCATGAATTTCACGGCTGTCCCTTGGACTTCGGCGCGCGTCCAGTAATGGCCGTCGGCCTCGCGATCAATGATGGCGGCGTCGGCATAGTTTACGGAGGTGCGCTTTTTGACCGGCGCGGGTGCGGGATCCGGCTGCATGGTGGCCAGTTCCGCCTGGTGTTGTTCCAGCCGAGGCACAAGAAACAAGACAACGGTCGCCGAAATCAGGATGGCTGCACCAAGTCCGGACACAAGGGTTCGTTCTACGGACATGGCTTTTCCTAGCGTTTACCGAGCAATTCAAGCCGGGCGATGCGTTCCGGCAATTCGGCAATCACCTTGTCCCGCCCCTCCGGCCCAAGCTTCATCCACCCCCCGATTTCCTTGAGCGAGCGTCCGCATCCAAGGCACAGGCCTGTAGAGGCGTCTACAGCGCACACTTTGATACAAGGGGATTTTATGGCTTGAGTGGTCATCAATATAGGTTAGTCAGCAGATCAGTGTTCGCAAACATATCTCATGAACAGGGTAACAAAACCTTGTCGCAGGGAACACGCATTCTCTGCTATAAGATGAAATCGATTTCAAATGGATAGGAGCAATCTGCTTTGAGTGAGCCGGCCCACGAAATGTCTCCCCTGGAAGACGCACGTTCCCTGATCCGGGCTTCCGTCGATCTGGACCCTGCGCCTGGCCAGAAAGTACGTGCCGCATTGCTCGAAATGGGCCGCGAGGGCGATTTCGGTCGTCTGGGTGAGGCGGCAGAATGGTTGGCCAATTGGCAACATCGCTTCCCGCCGCGCATCGAGAATCCCGTCCTGGCGGTATTTGCGAGTGCGCACGGGCTCCAGTCGGAAGGCGTTTCCCTGTCCAGCCAGCAAGACACACGTGCGCATGTCGATGCCCTGCGGGAAGGCACGGCACCGCTTTCGGCCATTGCCACACAGGCTGGCGCGGCGATCCGCGTGTTTGATCTTGCCATTGACCAACCGACGCCCAGCATTGCGGAAGGCCCCGCAATGACTGAGCGCGAATGTGCGGCGACAATCGCTTACGGGTTCGAGGCTACGGAGGATAAGCCGGACTTGCTCGCTCTGGCTGTATCAGGGGCAGGAGTAGGCACGGCCGCAGCAGCGATTGCCTGCGCCTTGTATGGCGGCGCGCCTGATTACTGGGTCCGGCCCGACAATCAATCCACGGCTGACCTCGTTGAGCGACGGGTCGATGTCGTGTCGCGTGCCTTGACCCTTCACCGCGGACATTTGTCCGATCCGCTGCAAGTGCTCAGGTTTCTTGGCGGGCGTGAACTTGCCGCCTGCGTAGGCGCGATCATTGCAGCGCGCCATCAGGGCATACCCGTTGTTCTGGACGGATTTGCCACGACAATTGCCGCTGCGGTCGTGCATTCGGTCGACCCGAAAGCCATCAGCCATTGTATCGCCTCGCATGTAACGCGCCGACCGGCGCATGAAGCAGCCGTTGAGCGTTTGGGCCTTCAGCCGCTCCTCCAATTGGAGTTCCAGACGGGTGGAGGGCTGGGTTCCGCTACGGCAATTGGCTTGCTCAAGACCGCCTGTGCCCCTTTCATTGCTGAGCCTGCAGAGGGAAAAGCGACCTGACGCGACGAGAACCTGACGTTTACGCGCACGTCACCTTGCCTTTAGCCAAAAATGGCGGAATTAGAGGGGATAAGTACGATGCGCATCAAGCGCACAGTGAGGAGCCGTCATGAATCTCGATTTTTCGCCGGAAGAAATTGCCTTCCGCAATGAGGTCCGCGAATTCATTCGCGAAAACTACCCCAAGGAATTGGAAGGTATGGGAACGCGTGAGGATCTCACGCGCGAACAATTCCTCGCTTGGCACAAAGTGCTCGGTAAAAAGGGATGGTCTACCCCGGCATGGCCCGAGAAGTATGGCGGTACTGGCTGGACCTCCACCCAGCGCTACATCTGGTCCGAAGAGAATGCTCGCGTTGATGCGCTGATGCCGCTGCCGTTCGGCGTGGCAATGGTTGCTCCGGTTATCTACACGTTCGGCAGTGAAGAGCAGAAACAACGGCATCTGCCAGGCATTCAGTCCGGCGACGTATGGTGGTGCCAGGGCTATTCCGAGCCAGGCGCCGGTTCCGACCTGGCCAGCGTGAAGACAACGGCTGTACGCGACGGCGATCATTATGTGATCAATGGCCAGAAGACCTGGACCACGCTGGCGCAACATGCCGATTGGGGGTTCTTCCTCTGCCGCACGGATCCGAACGCGAAAAAACCACAAGAAGGTATCAGCTTCATCCTGGTCGACATGAAGACGCCAGGCATCGAAGTGAAACCGATCAAGTTGATCGACGGCACGCATGAAGTGAACGAGACATGGCTGACGGACGTGCGCGTTCCGGTCGAAAACCTCGTTGGTAAGGAAAACGAGGGCTGGACCTACGCGAAGTTCCTGCTGGCGCACGAACGCTCCGGCATTGCTGGGGTGGCCCGCTCCAAGCGGGGCGTTGAGCGCCTGCGCACGATCGCATCGGAGGAACTGGTGGACGGCAAGCCGCTCATCGAGAGCCAGGACTTCGCACGCAAGATCAGCCAGTTGGAAATCGACCTGACCGCGCTCGAGTTCACTGAACTCCGCACCTTGGCGTCCGAAGCGGCTGGCAAGGGACCTGGGCCGGAAAGTTCGATCCTCAAGGTGAAGGGCACCGAAATTCAGCAGCGCCTGACCGAACTCACGCTAGAAGCCGTCGGAAACTATGGCGCGCCTTATGGCTACGGCATGGAGAATGCCGGAAATGAAGGATTTGGCGTGGGGCCTGATCATGCGAACTTCGCCGCTGAAACGTATTTCAACATGCGCAAGACATCGATTTACGGTGGGTCCAACGAGATCCAGCGCAACATTATTTCAAAGATGATCCTCGGCCTTTAAGGCGCACGAGGCAGGGAGGATAGAAGATGGACTTCAATTTCACCGAAGAGCAGAGCATGATCCGCGACAGCCTCTCCAGGCTGATCCGGGAACAGTATGATTTCGACACACGCCGCAAGGTGGTCGAATCCGAATCTGGCTGGCGCCCTGAAATGTGGGCCCAATTCGCAGAGCTGGGCCTGCTGATGGCGCCGTTCAGCGAAGAGGATGGCGGCCTCGGCGGCGGTCCGATCGACGCAATGGTCGTGATGGAAGAGTTCGGAAAAGGGCTCGTCGTTGAGCCCTACGTGCCGAGCGTCGTGTGCGGTGGCGGTTTCCTGAAGCGCGGCAACGACGCACAGAAGGAAGAGTATCTCAGCGGCGTCATGTCGGGTGAGACGATCTTCGCCTTTGCGTATGCAGAGCCGCGCGGCCGGTACAATCTGGCTGACCTTGAGACCACCGCCAAGAAGGACGGTGCAGGCTTCGTCCTTAACGGACACAAGGCTGTCGTCATCGGCGCGCCATGGGCGACCCATTTTATCGTGACGGCCCGCACGTCTGGTGATCGTCGTGACAGCAAGGGCGTCTCAGTCTTTGTCGTCGCCAAGGATGCACAGGGTGTCAGCACCCGAGATTACCCAACGGTTGATGGTCGCCGCGCATCGGAAGTGTACTTCGAGAACGTGTCGGTTGGCGCGGAATCCGTCATCGGCGAAGTCGACAATGGTCTTCCGCTGATCGAAATCGTGACCGATGAAGCCATTGCCGCCATCTGCGCGGAAGCCTGCGGTGCCATGAAGGTGGCGCATACAATGACCGTGGAGTATTCGCGCCAGCGCAAGCAGTTCGGTGTTCCGATCGGCAAGTTCCAGGTGCTGCAGCACCGCATGGTCGACATGTTCATGGAGCATGAGCAATCGATCTCCATGACCTACATGGCCACGCTGAAGATTGACGAGGACGAGGTTACGCGCAAGAAGGCCGCCTCAGCTGCCAAGGTGCGCATCGGCCAGGCGGGACGCTTCGTCGGCCAGGAGGCTATCCAGATTCATGGCGGCATGGGCATGACGGACGAATTGGCTGTCGGACACTATTTCAAGCGACTGACCATGATCGATTCCGAGTTCGGCAATGTCGACCATCACCTGAAGCGGTACACCGCCTTGACGGAGATGGATCTTCCGGCAGCAGCAGAATAGGTTGCGGAGTCCAGTAACTGGGCAGTCTGAATACTGACGCCGAGGGCTATTTAATAATTAATATTCGCCGGATTTAGCCCGGCAACGAGGCCCGAGACGCACTTGCAGCGTTTCGGGCCTTTTCTTGTGTCTTGATATATTAGGAGATATTGCGGGTATACGCGCGTCAAAACGGAGCTGCGGTTAAAGCTCCCCCTCAATTCGCTCTAATTTGCCCGACTTTGATTACTTGACTGACATCGTATTCCCCTATGAAGCCCTCACTCTTTGTTAGAAAAGTGGTATGGGTCTTGCTTTGGGACCTTTGGTAAAGATGCCGGTTCGAGCAGCCGGATAACATAATCCAGGGAAGAGGTGGAAATGTTGTATACTAAGCGGGTGAGCCTTGCTGGAGTCGCGACGGGCGCTCTGATCACGGCGATGTCTGGAGCTGCCTACGCTCAGTCGAGTGATTACTACAGCCGGGACAAATACGAAGCGGTCAAGGACCGCCAGCAGCCGGAATATGATCCCGAGCCCATCCGGCTTGGCGCATTTACGGTAAATTCCAGTCTGTTTGCCGGCCTTGGCTATACCAGCAACGCGCTGGGCACGGCTGAGAATGAGGAATCCGACGTTATTGCCCGCATCGGCGCAGACGTTGCGGCGCGCACCAATTGGAGCGTCCATGAAGTTTCCGCCTCCGTCTCGGTCAGCCGTGACGAGTATCAGGATTTCAGCGACCAGTCGGCCAATGAGGTCAGCACACAGCTGCGAGGCCGTCTGGATGTAACGCGCGAAGTCGCCCTTGGCGGAGCGGTTTTCTACCAGCAATCCACCGATCAGCGGTCCGATCCGTCCAACACGTCTGGATTGGGCGAGCCGATTGAGTTCACCCGCACCGGTGTCGAACTCAGCGCGAATTATACGAATGACCGTATTCGCTGGACAAACTCTGCTACCTTTGCGGAAGTCGATTATGATGACACCGTGACGCTTGGCGGCGCTCCGATCGATCAGGATTTCCGCGACCGGTCCGATACCTCGTTCAATTCTCGTCTCAGCTATGCCATCTCGCCGAACGTGGCCGTCTTTGGCCAAGGCGTTATCCAACAACGCGAATACGACAACACGCTCCTCGTCGACGGAGCGGAGCGGTCCCGGGATTCAGATTCCTACACCGTCTACGGTGGTGTCGACTTCGAGTTGAACTCGCTGATCCGCGGTGATGTGGCTGTTGGTTTTCTTTCCGAAGAGAAGGATGACGATTTCTACGAGGACACCGATGGTTTGGCTGTAGACGCGAATGTCGAATGGTTCCCGACCCGCCTGACCACGGTCAGCTTTAAGGGATCCCGACGGACGGTTGATAGCGGCATCCGCACCAGCGCCAGTTCCATCCAGACAACTCTGGGAGCCCGCGTTGATCACGAACTGTATCGGAACATTATCCTGTCAGGTTACGGCGAACTCACCAGCTATGAGTATGATGAGACCGACCGGGATGACGATGTGACCGAGTTCGGTGTGGTCGGGACTTACAAGATGAACAAGCGGGTCCATCTGGACGCGTTTGCACGTCGCGTGGATCGTGACCGGAGCGGCGAGGCGATTTTCGGAGACGAGAGCTTCTCTGCCAACCTGGTTGGTGTCTCCATCCGCATCTATCCGTAACCTGAACATAGGCGACCGGTCTCTTGCCCGGTCGCCTTCAACCTGCCAACCCCAATCAGCGGTATAGTATCTTGACCAAGACATTCAGTTTTGAACTCCCGTCCCAGGTTCCCGCAGAAGCGGAGACTGAAGACAATAATATGCCGACAGATCTGAAGTCTCTGCTGGGGGCAGTGTATCGACGTTTCTGGCTGATCGCGCTGAGCTTTCTGGCGGTCTTCACGTTGGTGGCCTATTCGACGTTCAACCAGACGCCGCTCTACCAATCGAGTTCGGTTGTTCAGCTTGATACTGAACAGCAAAACGTGATCGATCTTGGCAGCGTTCTCAGCGGCCTCGCGGTCAGCACGGCGGTGATCGACACCGAAGTGATGATCATGAAGTCGAAATCGCTCCTGACCAAGGTTGCGGTCAAGCAGAAGCTCACTGAGGATCCGGAGTTCAACTGGACCCTGCGTGAGCGCAAACCCAGCGCGCTGGGTAAGGCGAAGAACCAGGTCAAGTCGCTCATCGGAATGGACACGCGTCAGGTTGACCCGTTTGAAGGCATGAGCGTAGACGAGCGCGAAAGCGCAATCCTCGATAGCGTGGTGGATACGCTGATGGGGCGCGTCGGCGTCTCACGGGTCGGCACGACCTATTTGATCAATGTCCAGGTCACGAGCACATCTCCCGAAACCGCAGCCCGTCTCGCCAATGCCATTGCCGACCAATATCGCGTGCAACAGCTTGAGACCAAGCTGGATGCCACACGACGGGCCACGGAATGGCTGTCGGATCGCGTGTTCGCCCTGCGTGAGGAAGTCGAAGAAAAAGAAAACCGTGTTGCCAAGTTCATTGCCGACAATGATATGGAAACGGCTATGGGCAACACGCTCACCGAGCAGAACATTGCCTATCTGACCACGCAGAAAACTCAGTCTGAAGTCGAGCTCAACCGGGTGCGGTCGCGCTATGACAGCATGCAGCGCCAGATCAACAGCGGCGCTGGCGTCGACGGAATCTCGGAAGTTCTGGAATCTCCACTGATCACCAGCCTGAAGCAGCAGCTTTCCACTATCCGCGGTCGCGTGGGCGATCTTGAAACTCGCTTGGGTCCACAGCATCCCGAACTGATCGGCGCGCGGGCAGAGCAGGCAGATATCGAACGCCAGATCGAAAACGAGATGAATCGCATCGCCACCAACCTCGAGAACGAGGTGCGCGTTCGTCAGGATCAGGTGGGGCGGCTCCAATCCCAGATCAACAATTCGAATTCGAAGCTGCGTGGCAACAGTCTCGCCATGGTTCGCTTGCGCGAGCTTGAGCGCGACGCTGAAACAAGCCGCGTCTTGTATGAGGAATTCATCTCCCGGTCGAAGGAAACCCGCGAACAGGATGGCCTTGTCCAGCCCGACGCCGTTATTCTCTCGAAAGCCTCCGTTCCAAAATACCCCAGTTCACCTCGCACAATGCTGAACCTGCTTATCGGGGCAGTGCTGGGCGGCCTGTTGGGCGGTGGGCTCGCCATCATGGCCGAAATGTTCGACATGAAGATTTCGTCTTCGGAAGACATCGAAAAGAAGCTTGCCCAGAACGCGCTCGGAACGGTCCCGCTGATCCGGACCACCAACGCGCTTGGCTTCTCGCACACCAATCCCGCAGATTACCTGATCGAGAATCCCTTGTCGGCATTTGCCGAGAGTATCCGTTACCTTCGCGCAGCGATTGCCTTCTCTGATCTCGACAGCGAAACCAAGACGGTGGCAATCACCTCGTCCTTGCCGGATGAAGGCAAGACCAGCCTGACCCTGGCGCTCGGTCGCATGTCGGCTATGTCCGGCGCACGCACGCTGGTCATTGATGGGGACTTCCGACGCCGCCAGCTGACAGACGCGGCCGGGCTGAAACCGGAAATCGGCTTCATCGAATATTTGTTTGGCGCGGGTCAGCTTTCCGATGCGATCTCCAAGGATCCGAAGAGCATGCTGGACATCCTGCCGCTGTCGCTGACTGGCCACACGCCACATGACGTGTTCGGAACCCGCGCCTTTGATGATCTTCTTGTTCGCTTACGCTCCATGTACGATCTGATCCTGATCGATACAGGCCCGCTCCTGCTGATGGCGGAGGCGCGGGTCGTTGCTGGCAAGACCGACAAGGCCATCCTCGTCGTACGCTGGCGTCACACGAACCGCTCGGCTGCCCGTCAATCGCTGGCGCTCCTGAGATCCTTCAAGGCAGACCTGCTGGGCGTTACGCTCAACATGGTGAACCTCAACCGTCGTCGCCATTACAGCGACCCAGGTGCCGGTTACGATGCCTACCGCAAGTATTACCAGATGGAGACGAAGCCTTCTCTGTTCGGCTTCATGCGTCGGAATTCGAACAAGCCAAAGAAGGGTGAAATCCGCCCGACGGCGATTCAGACGCCGCCGAGCCTCGCCGAGCACAGCACCGAGTCTCCTGAAAAGATTGACGCTAACTGAGGCGTGAGCCGGAACGGCCATGGAAATGGTCGTTCCGCTCACCCCGAATTGGATCGAGCGATGACGACGATTGCTTTTTTCGGACATGATGCGGCAGATGCCGCCGTGCGCCGACGGGTGAAATCGTTCACCGGCGATGGCATGCGTGTGATCGGCTTCATGATGCGTCGCCGGGATGTGTCTCCTGAATGGCAGAATGTCGACCTCGGCATGACGAGGGATGGCGCTTTCTTTCACCGGATCAAGCAGATTTTCGCCGGCGCGCGGAAGGCGGCCGCGCAGAGGGACTTGCTGGAACAGGCTGACGTCATCTATGCGCGGAATCTCGATATGTTGGCTTGCGCCTTTCTGGCCAAACGTCACACCGGCCTGAAGACACCGGTCATCTATGAGAGCCTTGACGTTCATCGCCTGCTGACGCGCGGCGATTTTGTGGGCCGGACCTTTCGCGGCCTTGAGCGATCTCTGCTCAAACGGACCCGGGCCCTCGTCGTCAGCTCACCGGGATTCCTCAAGAACCACTTCGAACGTCACTACTTAGGCGATTTCACGGCGTATGTGGTTGAGAACCGTTTGAGTGCGGACAGTGATTTCGGTCCGAGGCCAAATATTGTCGAGCCGTCGACTGCTCCAGCAGACCGGAAACTCGTCCTGGGCTGGGTCGGCATGTTGCGCTGCCAACGGTCACTGGACCTGTTATGTGAGCTCGCCGACGCATTTCCGGACTCGTTGGAAATTCGCTTGCACGGCATTCCCGCCCGCACAGAGATTCCCGTCTTCGAACCGGAAATTGACCGTCGTCCCAACATGACCTTCTTCGGAAAATTCCGGTCACCGGAAGATCTTGCAGATATTTACGGGTCGCTGGACCTGGTCTGGGCAGGCGACTTCATGGAAGCAGGCTATAATTCGGTCTGGCTGTTACCGAACCGTATTTATGAGGGCGGCTATTACGCGACCCCATCAATTGCGCCTGCGGACACCGAAACTGCCGCATGGATCCAGAGGAATGATTGCGGTTTCGTAATTTCTGAACCTCTGGAGCAATCGCTTGCAAACCTGGTCGGACGTCTATTGCAGGAGCGGCGCGAGATTACTGCGTTTTCCGCGCGCCTCGCCAGCCTTCCGGAAGAGCTCTTCGTGCAGCCGGCGGGTTTCATGCGGAGCGTAATCTCCAGCAGCCTTCGCCACGAGGTCGCGGCATGAATATAGTGAGCCGCATACCAACGGATCGCGATTCCTCTCTCGTCATGGCGAAGGTCTATGAAGAGCCGAGGAAGATTCCCTATTGGGAGCAGGCGCTGATCTCTCTCTGGTTCCTTAACTCCTTTGTGCCATTGCCGCTCGAGACACCGCTGCGTTACCTGATGGTCTTGTGGTTCCTGTGGCTGTTTGCCTTGCACAAGGAGCAAGTCATCCCGATCGTGCTGAAGGCGTGGCCGCTCTTCCTGCTACCGATCTTCGGCCTCATATCTGTTCTATGGTCCCCCTATATGGGGGCAGCACTTCGAAGTGGGGCTCTGTATCTCCTGACCCCTCTTGTCGCGATCATCATCATTACGCGATTTGATATCTCGACCATCCTCAGATGCATGTTCTTCGCGGGCGTGATGGCTATCATCGTCTGTGTGCCGTTTTACGATACGATGCCGCGTGGCGGGCCATATCCCCAGAAGAACTATTTCGCCCAACAGATGTTGTTCGTGGCACTGCTCAGTTTCATGACTTTGCTGAACGAGAAATCCTGGCCGTGGACCCGATTTTTGGCCGCCTTGATTTTCCCAATCGCCCTGATCTTCATGTTGCGAGCGCCGTCTGCTACCGCGTTGGTCTTTGCGGGGGTTGGTATTCTTGGCCTGTTTGCGGTCAAGTTCGTTTGGGTGGCGATCAGCAAAGTGCGCCATCTCCGGGCAATCATCTTCATTCTGGGTGCGAGTGTCATTTTGTCTGGCGCTATGATCGTGCTCAATCAGACCAACCAATCATATTTGACGGACTTCCTCGGTGCGCTCGGAAAGGATACGACCTTGACCGGCCGAACGCATATCTGGGCAGCCGGGCGACTGGCTGCCGAGGAGAACCCCATCATCGGGTTGGGGCTGGAGGGGTTCTGGAACCCCGCAAATGGTGCTGCACAGTCCATCAATGAACTGGACTTCAAACCCTACGGAACGAAATTGACCTTCCATAATGCCTATCTCGAAGTGCGCGTACACCTCGGCTACATTGGGCTCGGTCTGTACCTTCTGCTGTGGACGTGGTGCGGCTATCGCTTGTTCCGACAGTTCTTCAAGGAATCATCCCTGGAAATGTCGGCCTTGCTGGTGTTTGGCGCGATCGTGTTCATTTCCACATTCACTGAATCGTTCGCTTGGGCGAGCTTCAACACCCCGCTCAACCTGCTCTATCTAGGAGCACTGGCTACCCTGTCGCCCATTCGGCGAACTTATATTGGCAAAGCGCCAGTGTTTGTGAATTCGAATGCTGGATACGCCAAGGCGTGATCAGTGGGTTGCCTGAACGGCGGAGTTGATCAGAGCAGGGCGGTGATGAAGAGGATAATGCCAGCCCAAAGGGATGCGCTCAGTCCGACAATCAGCACAATGCGCAGCCACACAGGCCATTTGGCAAAATTTTCGATGTCGGCACTAGACGTGTTCCGATAGTCCCGGATCACGCCGGTTTCAGTAGCCAGCTTAATCATGGACTGGGTCCTTACAAGGGACGGATTCACCTCATTCATGGAATGCATATAGAGGTCGAAACCTTAAGACCGATTTAAAAGGGATGGCGCATTCAGCCTTTGTTCATCCACCATATTCATCGGTGAATCAGGCGAGAATGTGCGAATTTCGTGGTATTTACTTAGAGCTCAGTTTGCGTATTGCTGTCTGCGTCACCTGAGTGATGACGTGAATCGAAGCTGGCAGGGAATACCCGAACGCGGAAAGCATCAAGCGTGGGTTCTTATCGCGCACACCATCAATTATCGACCACATGGCGGCCTCCTTTTCTGAGTATGCACAATGCTTCTGTAGTGCTTTTCGGGCCTCCGGATGAATTCCCTCGCGTCTGGACATTTCTCGGGAAATTTTCGCCAGTTGACGATGATCGCGTCCATTTTGTGAATGCGAAGCGGATCCCGCTCGCTGCACCAGATAGTACCCGCAAGGGTCGACCAGCCAAGCCTTGGCGCCGTCGAGAAGCGTTCGAGTGTACAATTCAAAATCTTCACCGAACCGCAAGTCTTCACGATAGGGCTGCAAGCCTGAAGATAGTCGCGTACGATTGATCACCGGCTTGAGAAAGCCGAGTTCGGACCGTGGTGTGTCCACATCAAAACACCGATTAGCAAAGAACGCAGCGGACAGTTCGACGTGTCCTTCAGGTTTCTCTGGCCAAAGAGTCCGTTCAACTTTGGTTGGAGTGTCCTCTCGACTGATCAGCAGGTTATCCGCGACCCAGACAAGATTGCTTTCTCTGGCCACATTCATGAGTTTCATTATGCGATCAGGAGCGATGAAATCGTCACTATCTAATGGTGTAAACCAGCCTGCGTTGGACTGCGCCAATGCTGTGTTTCTAGCTGCAGATGGCCCCTGATTCTGGTCTTGGCGGAGAGCGGTCAGGTGGGCATGCGCTCCTGCCAGACGAGTGGCGATTTCGAAGCCGTCATCCGTTGAGCAATCATCTACCACGATGACTTCAAGGTCGAAACCCTCTGGCAGTTTCTGTTGCAGAGCACTTGTGATTGCGCGTTCGATATTTGCGGCATCATTAAATAGGGGAATGATGATCGCGATTTTATGTGGATCGAAACCAGCCGACATGCGTCACCTCCTACATTCCGGTTGCTCAGTTCGGAAACTACCTGGGTCGGTCTTTCCCGAGGAGGCCGGCGTTGCGGATACAGCACTGATCGCGAGATCTTTCTTACCCGATGCCAAATAGAACAACGCCTTGGCTCGCCGATAAGTAGTCCGTGGAGAGACCGCGATGAGAACCAGCGGGTATACGATCGCTCCCAACACAACCAGGATTAGAAGCTCTTGGAGACCCTCATATTTGGCAGGCAAGTGAGTAGAGGCGAAATACACTGATAGAGCCATGATTATAGAAGCGAACAGCGCGGACGAGCCCGCAAAGACCTGTTGCTTGACTTCGAAGCCAACCACTTTCTGGACAGCAAGTGCGCCAAGCACCCATCCGAACATTTTCTGTGCCCAGACCAGCCACATGACTGCTTCGAGACTGTGGCCTGCCGCCATGGGCAAGAACACCATCGGCAGAAGGCACAGGAGTGAGATTTTCAGGACTAGGTCAGGCCGACCGACGCCCTTCAGGACACCGGCATCGAACGTCGCCGTAGGGCGGCGAAGGCCGATGAGGAGTGAAATCTGGATGGCGGCAATGGCAGGAATCCATTTGTCGCCGAATACAATCGGAACAGCGGCAGGGGCGATTGCGACGGCGCCCAGGAAGGCCGGGTATGCGATGAAGGTTGCGACGGTCATGGCGCCACGCAGCATCTTGTGAAGCATTTCACGATTGTTCTGGGAGATCGCGGCGAAGGGCAATGCGATCGCGCCAAACGGTGAGATTAACGCAGTGCCCGCCTGATCCTGGACCCGCAAGGCCAAGTTGAACATGCCCAACGCAGCTGGACCTAGAAAAATGCCGACTACCGCGCGAGGGATGTTCATCTCCAGAACAGTCGTAAGACGGATTCCAATGGATGCTATGTTGAAGGCCGCAAGGTCCTTGAAGTCCCTCAGCGAGAATTTGAAGGACGGTAGCCACCTGTCAAACCAGCAAAACGCCACCATCCTGACCGCACGCCGGGACAGTTCCATGAGGATGAGGGCCCATGCGCTCTGAAGAACAATGGCGAGTATGATACCGACGGCAGCGCCAATCACAGTGCCGACGACGTCCACCATCGCAACTTTTTTAAACGCCAGCCGTCGCTGCAAGTGTCCGGCTGGAACCGTCACCGCCGCGCTAAGAAACAGACCAAGAGACATGACCCAGAGATAGGGAGCGAAGTTTTCCTGGCCGAAGAATGCCCCGATGTAAGGCGCTCCAAAAAAGATGGCGATGGAGAAAACCATTGCGAATAACATGGACAGGACGAAAACGGAGTTGGAATGTCCCTCGCTGAGGTCTTTTCTCTGAATCAGGGAATCGCCCATGCTGTTGCAGGCAATCGCCTCTGGCAGCGCCAGAGTGACAATGACAAAGCCGTAGATTCCGAAATCGACTGGGTCGAGCAGTCGTGCAAGAACGACCAGAGACAGCATGCTCCCCACCAGGTTTGCCCAGCTGCCGACTGCACTCCAGGCAGCAGCCTTACCGGCGGACTTCATCAATCCCTGTGTCATTTATCGATCTCTTCTGGGGCCAGTGTGGCCATAGTTACAGCTGCTCATGTCAATATGCGAGAGATCGTATGCAGAGCTCAGCTACACGGTGCCGGGCAACATCTCTGGTGACCAGGGAGCGTCGCCTTTTGCCCAGAGATCTTCGAGATAATTCTTGTCTCTCAGGGTATCCATAGGTTGCCAGAATCCGAAGTGACGATACGCATTGAGCTTATTGTCATCGACGAGACGTTCCAGAGGGTCGCGCTCCCAAATCGTTTCGGGCCCATCGATGTAGTCGAATACAGCTGGCTCGCAGACAAAGAAGCCGCCATTGATCACATTGCCATCTTCGGCTGCCTTCTCGCGGAAGGATCGCACCGCGCCAGTATGGGAGTCGAGACTCAGTCCGCCAAAGCGGCCTGGCTGTACCACAGCAGTCAGCGTGGCATGGGCACCAGATGCATCATGCTTCTGGATCAGTTCAGAAATGTTCACATTTGACACGCCATCGCCATAGGTTACGCAAAAGCGCTCTTCACCAATATAGGGGCGCGCCGCTTTAATCCGGCCGCCTGTCATGGTGTTCAAGCCGGTATCAACCACGGTGACGTTCCAGTCCTCCGCTTCCGTCTCGTGGAAATCTACCTTTCCAGATCGCAGATTCATGGTGAAATCCGAACGGGTGTTTCGATAATTCAGGAAGTAATTTCTAATGTAATCAGACTTGTATCCAGCGCAGATGACAAAATCCTTCAAACCATGCGCCGCATATTGGCGCATAATGTGCCAGAGGATCGGATTGCCCCCAATTTCAACCATCGGCTTGGGGCGAATGGTTGTCTCTTCGCTGATGCGTGTCCCGAAACCGCCAGCCAGCAATACAACTTTCATCAGAAACTTCCCGGATATTTGATGTGAAACTCGCTCTAAACTTAGCAAGAAGCGCGCCAGTAATATTTAGAAGGGCGCGCCCCTAAATGTTGAAACGGATTCTTGAATAGACCCAAAAGTAGCGCATTGCCTTACTGAGTTCGGCCCCCTCAATCGCGTTACGAATTCGCCATTGCAGACCTGAGGCTAACGCCTGTCGAATTGTGAGGCCTGCGGGGCCAGCTGTGTCGAGTTTTGAAAATTCCGCTAGCGGAAAAGAGCGGTTCAAGATTTCGTCGCATCCGTATTTTGACGAAAATGCGCGTTTGAGAGTGACCACCTCATCCTCGACTAGCTTGTTGGAACTGAGGCTCGCTGCAACACGGAAATCTGCCAAGGCGAGGTCCCAAAGTTTCTTTCTGGCCAAGATGACACCCCGTTGCATGAGCGCGCGTCGCTGATCTTCTGGGGAGGCGATACGCTGCTTGCCAGGCAAGTATTCGTTCAAGGGCATGTCATTATGAAGCTGTTGAAAGATCGTTTGATCATAGTCGATCCACTTCTGGTCTCTCTGCGCGGCGGAGAAGCTGCTGTCTTTTGTTCCACGGATCCCGTCATGCTGGCGTTGGTAGAAGACGATGTCGTCGGTTCCCACGCTTTTGGTGGTCCGTGCAAGCCGAATGAGAAATTCATAGTCCTGAGAGCGGATCAGTTCTTCGTTTAACGGCCCGACTTCTTCGACCACCGAGCGGCGGACAATCATGCCAGGTTGGTGAACGAAAAAATCTTCGAGAGTGCGAACGAGCAATTCGTCTGCTGAGCACGTCGTCCAATAGCCGGTGCCAAGATCCGTAAACTTTCCAGCTGCGTCCTTGGTAAAACGGGTATGCCGGCCGTAGGCGAAACCCGCTTGTGGATCCCGGTCGAGAGCCCCAACGAGTGTTTCCATGGCATCTGCCTTTACAAGGTCGTCGTCATCAACGATCCAAATCAAGGGGTGTTGGCAGTGCGAAAAGGCAAGATTGATGGAATGTGCCTTGCCCCGGTTGGCTTCTTTTTCAATCACACGGACATGGGTGCCGTAGCTTGCGAGAAGTTCCAGCGTGTCGTCTGGAGAGCAGTCATCAACAACGATGATTTCGGCAGGCTGTGTAGTCTGGGAAAGAAGGGAATCCAGCGTCTCTTTCAGCAAGCTCGAACGATTAAACGTTGGGACAATAACAGAAACTCCGTTGCTCATCTTAGCCTCTTGAGGGTTCCGCCTTTTTCGGTGTCTCAGGCTTTCGGAGGGCCGACCGGCAAATCTGTTCCAACTGGTCATTCAATATGCGTGAATTGAATTTATTTTCTATGACCATTCGCGCATTTCGCGCCAATTTTGATGCAAGCTTTGGATCGCGTGCCAAAGTCAGGATGTGTTCAGAAATCTCGTCGACATTACGCTCTTCCGCCAGCAAGCCCGATACCCCGTGTTCAATAAGCTCAGGAATGCCGCTGTGGTACGTCGAAATGACACAGACACCGCTCGCCATGGCCTCCATAAGGGACAGGGGGATACCTTCCATATCTCCATCTGACGATACGACGCTCGGCAGGATCAATGCGTCGGATCGGTCGAGGGCGCGGGCAATGTCTTGGTGCGGCATTGACCCGGAAAATGTCACGTGATCTTCGAGCCCAAGTTCGGAGACGAGTTGGACGAGCGACGGTTCAAGTGGACCAGAGCCGATGAGTTCGAACTGTATGCGGATGCCAGGTTCAGTTTCCAGCGCCTTTGCGATTCCCCTGATGGCATATTCCAAGCCTTTCTTCTCGACGAAGCGGCACACCGTGACGAGCCGCAGAGGCTCGCCCTGTGTGCGCGCCCGCGGTGCGAAGGTGAACTCGTCCACATTCACGCCCATCCGGTGGATCGTGATGTTGGCAGGGTTCGCACCAAATTCCAGAAGGCGCCGTTGCCAGAATTCACTGACAGGGAGCAGACGTTCGTTAGATTCAATCAGATCGTCATAGGGGTGGTATCCATTCGCGAGCAACGCACGCGACATGTCATCTCCGTGGAAGATTGTGAGGATATTCGGACGCATCTTTAGGCGTTTGGAGCTGTCGTGCATCTGAGCTCCAAACCAACCAAAATTGCATACGATCACATCATTGTTTCGGCAAAAGGCCTTCTCCTTCCGAACTGTCAGGTATTTGCGAACACGGTAGGGAAGGTTCGAGCGGAGGTGTTCTAGAAGGACTTGAGAGGGACGCGTATATTGCACATCGTGCAATCCGGCGGGAATGTAGCTGACCTCGTCAATTCCTGCCCTTTGGTCCGCCAGAATGGAGACCTGGTGGCCGCGTTCGACCATGCCTTTGATCTGACTCAGAATAAAGGTTTCGGACAGCTTGGGAAAAGTGCCGACGCGAAACCCAATCTTCAGAGGATGCGAATTAGGATTGCCTGAATCGTAAGCCATTCAACGGTCCAATATAAGTTCTAGTTTGGCCATCCGGACCAATAGTGACGAAACCCCAACCTGATGAGAAGCCAATCGAGCCAAGCATCGGCATACGTTGTCAGATGAGTAGGGCCGCGCTTCTGCTCAAGTGCCGAAAAATGGCGTGCTGCTGCTTCTTGCCCATACTCTTTCTTCCACCGAAGGGCCTTTCGGAAATAATGCCGACAATAGCGCGTGGAAACTTGTTTAAACTCTTTCTCGGACAGGACATCTGGTCCGTGCTCGTACAAGGTGTTTAGCCAGTCCACAAAATGAGTGTTCTTCTTGACAATGGTGGCGGCGGTTTGGGATCCATCGTGAATGCGTACCCAGCCCAGTCGCTCGTGGACCATCCCAAACTTCCCGCGCTTGAGAATAGCCAGCACGGATTCGAAGTCCGCGCCGGTAAAGCGGTCATCATAGACGGGGTTTCTCCAATCCATGACATCGCGCCGCATCAGCATGTGAACGGCGAAGAAGCCCATCTTGTTAAGGAAGAACCGGCGGACGACCTCATTCCCGTCCATTATCGTAAGGTCTTCCGGCCACACGAAAGGGACTGGGTCGTCATTCTTGGAAACATTCGTGCCTACGAGAAGAACATCATCGTCGAGTTCAGCCACTTCAACCATTTTTTGGGTGCATGTTTCACTCATCGTGTCGTCTGCACACAGTAGGCGAACATATTTTGCATCGTCTGGAGCCAGATTCATGGCTGTGTTCCAGTTGGAATATAGCGGTAATACTTCTTCATTGCGGTGCAGAATAATTGGAACGTTTCGGGCATGGTAGCCGGCGAGAAGTTCTGCCGTTCCATCCGTGCTGCAATTATCCAGAATGACATGCACAAGATTCGGGTAATCTTGATCCTGAACGTTATCGAGCGTCTCACGCAGAAATTCTACGCCATTGTAGACAGGTGTGATGATGGCAACCTTCGGAAGCAGGTTTTTGGGCGTTGCTACTGAATTCGTCATAGTCTGAAACCAATATATGATTTTGCGCTGATGAGCCGGACATGCTTTCGAGATGTCGACCGTCTGAAGCTATCCATTTCCCGTGGCGTGCAGGTAGTAGACCTTCAGCTTGAGCTGTGCCCGGCGAATGGTTTTCTTGAGCCAATGATAAACTGGCATCTCGAAATATTTTTGAGTGAAATGAGCTGCGACCAGCACGATCAGGATGACTATGACCATTTTCAAGGCCAGAGGGGTGGTTGCAGGAAGGATCATGTCCGTGGTGACCTGGATTGGTCGATGCAACAAATAGATTGAAAATGAGATGGTTCCCAAGTGGCTGATCTTCTGAACGAGTTTGCTGCCTAGTCCCGTTTCAAACGCACATGCGAATACGGTGCCGAAGAAAACAGGAAGGAGCAGGAAGTCGATACTCGACTGAATATATGGGAGCCAGAGACTGACAGCGAAGAGGGCCAACAAGATAGGTGTTGCAATACTCAAGGCGTGTTTGAAAGTTGATGACTGAGAGGCATGGAATCGTGTGTAGAGCTTGTAGATGAGAACACCTGCAAGAAATGACGCTATTCCTCGAACCATCCCCGCGCTGACGAAGGGAGCAAGAGTTTGGATATGTCCGTCCATGTGGCCCAGCGTGAAATACAAAACGGCATAGCAACTGGCAGAGACTGCCAGGATTATGCCGTTTAACATCCTTGGAGCTATTTGGCCGAGAAACCTTGCGCCGACTACCATTGTGGCTGCGACAAGAATATTAACCCAGAACTCGACTGAAATGGACCATGATGGCGAATTGAATGTAAATTTCTCAGGGCCTAATCCGACATAATGAAGCATCAGGCCGTGAAGTGCGAGCGCCGATTTATCAATATAGCTGTCCTTCACAATGTATATGAGTACAAAGATGACCAATGTCGCCAGATGCAGCGGATACAATCTAGCAAATCTAGCTTGAGAGAAACTCCAAAACGAAAATTCCGGATCTCGGAAATATGCATGCATCAGGACGAAGCCTGACAAAACGAGGAAGAAATCCACGGCCAGATAGGTATTGAAGCTGCCGTTGATTTCCGGAAAATGCAAAATCATGATGGCAAAGGCCGCATAGCCACGAAGGCTGTCCAAAAGAATAAATCTCTTGGACGGCGGTGTGCTGATCTCCGTATTATCCCCCACCTTAAGAACCTCCTCGTGCCAAGTTTTCAACCGTTCTCGATCTGTAAAATACTGTCTCTTGATGGTTGGCCATGGCAAGGTTTTCCTCGGCTGCTTCGTCTAGAGAGCTTCATCTGCCTCGCGGGGTGTTTACCCCTGACGCGAGTGCTTCGAAATCACGCGATTGCGTCATCCCAACTCCAATATAGGTCCTCGGTCAGCAGTCCCGCTTTCTTGTTCTTGGTCAACATTTTGAGGCGAGTGTATGGATCGGCCTGGAAGACTTCAGGGGTCATGTCGATCGCTTTGAAGACGCGGTGCATTTGAGCGGCACCTTTTTCAGCGGTCCACTGGCATTCAAAGTCGGGCATGAGTTTGCGAATCTTGTCAAAGTTCACCTTGTACGACCTATTATCTGCAGAGGGAGCCCCAACAGTAAGGGTGCAGTCGGGAAATTCTGCAGCGACGATTTTGGCTATATCGATAACGCGGTAGTTCTGCTCCGTAGAGCCTACATTCATCCGTTGGCCGGCAATCTTGTCCTGATCTGCGTTCAGAGCACAATACACTGCCTGGCACATGTCTAGAGCGTGGACGAGGGGACGCCAGGGTTTGCCGTCGGACAGAAGTTTTATTTCCTTTGTTGTCCAGGCAAGCCCACACAGATCATTTAGCACAATATCAAAACGTTGCCGCGGGCTGGCACCATAGGCCGTCGCGTTGCGCATGAAGCATGTGGTGAAGTCTTTGTCGTTCATTGGAGTGAGGTCGTTTTCAACACGAACCTTGCACTCAGCATAAGCAGTCTGAGGATTCACTTCGCTTGTCTCATCCAGGATCTCGTCATTCTTGCCCACGCCGTAGACAGAACAAGAGGACATGTAGACAAACCGTTTCACTCCAGCCTTGCGTGCTTCGTTCGCCAAGCGGACCGATCCGGCGTGGTTGATCTGGAACGTCAATTCAGGATTTTGTTGACCGAGCGGATCATTCGAAAGTTCGGCCAAATGTGCGACAGCATCGAACCCTTTTAGGTCTTCCGCAGTGACATTGCGAATGTCTTTCGTGACAATTTGGGGGCGGGGGCCGGTCATTGGGTATAGCCAGCCCTCACGATAGAAACCGGTGTCGAGGCCCACAGCGTCAATGCCTCTGCTCATCAGATATGGACCGAGGAGAGCGCCAATATAGCCGTCCGCACCAGTAAACAATACACGCATTTTGTGTCCCCTAGAATGATCAAATGACTGGTCTCGTCAAAAGTGTTTCGATCTGACCCAGACGCCATATCGCGCCCGTAATGGTTGAGTGGTGCCAGCCAAGTAGCAATTTCCGGGCCGCAAAGAAAACAAAATACCAATTAGCTCGCGCGTTTTTTTGAGCTATTGAGCGATCATGGAAGCAGGTTTTGAAATTGAATGCGTTGTGATCGGCGCTGGCGTTGTGGGGCTGGCCTGTGCACGTGCGCTCGCCCTGGCGGGCCACGAAGTTTTAGTGATTGAAAAAGCTGATGATGTCGGGACTGTGACGAGTTCCCGAAATTCGGAGGTTATTCACGCTGGTATCTATTATCCCGAAAATTCAGTGAAGGCTGACGCCTGTGTGAGGGGCCGAATAGAACTCTACGATTATCTTGAGGCCCGCTCGCTTCCCCATAGAAAATGCGGCAAGTTGATCGCTGCAACCAGCGGGGCACAGGCGAACGAACTGGAACGCATTGCGGCCCATGCCTGGAAGAACGGCGTCGACGATCTTGAAATGATTGATGGAGACGCCGCACTCAAGTTGGAGCCGGCCCTGAATGTGACGAGTGCTCTTGTGTCGCCATCAACCGGGATTTTGGACAGCCACGCCTATATGGTCAGCCTGCTAGGAGATGCCGAAGACAATGGTGCCGTTGTAGCCTACAGGACAGAGGTGATCTCGGGAGAGGTCTTATCGGATGGCAGGTGCCGCCTGATTTGTGGCGGAGCCGAACGGACCGTCCTCACAACACGCTATCTGGTGAACTCGGCCGGGCTGGATGCGCCTAAGATCGCGCGCCAATTGGAGGGCTACCCGGCGAAGCTGGTGCCCGAGGCTTTTCTGGCGAAGGGAAACTATTTCGCGTTGACTGGCTCTACGCCCTTCTCAAGGCTGATCTATCCAGTGCCGGAGCCCGGCGGGCTGGGTGTACATTTGACATTGGACATGAGCGGGCAGGCACGGTTTGGGCCGGATGTTGAATGGATCGAGGCAATTGAATATGTCGTCGATCCCCGTCGTGCCAACAAGTTTTACGATGCTATTCGGGCTTATTGGCCGGACTTGCCAGACAACTCTCTTGTTCCGGCCTATTCCGGCATACGCCCGAAAATTACCGGGCCGGGCCAGCCGAATGCGGACTTTCGCATCCTTGGACCAGAAGACCATGGCGTCGAAGGGCAGGTGCACCTGTTCGGAATTGAGAGTCCGGGGCTGACGGCAAGCCTGGCAATCGCCGAGCGGGTCACCCGTCTGCTGGGCTAGGCCTCCACGGCGTAATTCATAACCATATTGGCGGCGCGTTCGCCGGAAATGAAGCTCTCGTCAGTCCAGATATAGGCCCAGTCACCATACCGTCCGCAATAGGCGACGCCGACATCCTTCAGGAAATCATGAACCACTTTCAGGCATTTTGGTCGATCATGATCGAAAATGACGTTGCCCCACGGAGCGTATAGGGTGGACGTGTGGATAATTTCTTCCCGGTCCTGAATGTATCCGATTTTCATCAGATTCTGGATCGTGGGTTCGATCAGGTCTTCGAGTGTGCCCGCCATAGGCTTCCACTTATCAGAAAAATAGATCTCTGCCTGAATGGCGCCACAGCCTTCCGGAGCGACGTGTGGGGAGAACATGTGCGGGAAGGACAGGCGTGAGAATGGAATCTCGGCGTCGTAGAAATAGGTCCAATGACAATCGGAGATGTCTGCCCGGTTCAGCCCGATATTGATCAGGGCAACCTGGCTGCAAGACAAAAGCGCTGCGGCCTCACGAACTTCTGCCGGAGCGTCCTTGATCAGCGGGATCAGGGCAGGCAGCGGAATGGACGAGATGACTTTTTCATACGGCGCTTTTCCGCCATGGGAGAAAGTAAGCACCTTTTCCTTCGTATCGATTTCGGTCACTCGGTGATTCAGGTGGACTTCCGAACGCTGTGCGAACATGTCCAGATAGGAGACGAAGCCGCCATTGGTCGGGTACCGGAAGTCAGGGATATAGTGAACGTCCTGAGTGTCCCTATCGAGTGCACCATGCAGGACTTCGTCTAGATCCGGCTGGTAAAGGCGTGGGCCGAGCCAATCGGTTGTGAGGTTCTTGGCCTCGGTCGTATGATACTTTTTCGTGTACTCGCCTGGGAAGGTATCGCCGAATGTCGGGCCGAATGCAGCGTGGAGCCAGTCTTGGTAATTACGAATTTCGCCATACTCGTTGTTCTGGGCGTGAACGAAATCCTTTATGCAGTCGACGATAAGCTGGCGGGGCAGGCCGGCAAGGTTCACCTGTGCGGGGTGCTTGATCCAGTGCCCCTTCCAGTAATTGTTCACCCGGGATGGAAACGCCTGGAAGTCCTGCCCGACGCTTTCGGCGAACAGAGTCTTGATCCGGTCGTTCTTGGTAAAAGAGATGTGTGGGCCTTCATCGAAGACGAACCCGTCATTGTAGTCAAAGCTTGCCGTATGGCCGCCGATATGATCACGGGCCTCGTAGATAACCGGCTTGACGCCTTGAGAGTGCAATTGGTGGGCAGCGCCAAAACCTGCGCAGCCCGCCCCCAGAATGCGAACGCCGCTTTCGGCTAGATTGCCTTCACTCATCAGTGTCTCCGTGTCTTGTCATTGGCGCGAAACTGCTTTGCTTCGATCATTGGCGACGCGCATAGGGCGCGGAAGTTTCAATACGATGAAATCCGAGGAAAAAGATTGTTAATCTCGGAATGCCATTTGCAAGCTGTGTACCGAAATCCAACTTTCGCACAACACTATCAGGGGATAGTTATGAAATTCATCGAGACGCCGCTCAAGGGCGCTTATGTGGTGGAACAGGAGCCATTCTCGGATGCCCGCGGGTACTTTGCGCGCGCTTACTGCAGCGATGAGCTCGCCAGCGTTGGTGCCACATATGACTTTGTCCAGGCGAACATGTCCGGAAACGTGTCGGCGGGAACGCTCCGAGGTCTACACTATCAGGATGAAACAGCCCCAGAAGCGAAACTTCTACGGTGTATCAACGGAGCCATCTATGATGTGATCGTCGACATGCGGCCCGACTCAAAAACCCGATACAAATGGTTTGGGATTGAACTGACCGCCGAGAACCGCAAGGCCATTCTGGTGCCACCCTTGTTCGCGCACGCTTACCTTTCCCTGACGGACGGCGCCGAGGTGTTTTATCAGACGTCACATGCCTACGCGCCTGGCACAGAGCGGGGTGTGCGTTGGGATGACCCGGGTATAGGCATCAAATGGCCGGCTCCCGTCACTGATGTTTCAGACAAGGACCGCAACTGGCCTGATATCGAAATATGAGGCAGCGGTTCCAACCGGGAAAGCAAACCATGAATCAAAAAATAATCGTAACCGGTGGAACTGGCTTCATTGGCCAGCACACTGTTGTGGACCTGTTGGAGCGGGGCCACGAAGTTATCGTCCCCACCAGCCGCAAGGGGGATCATCAGATCGAAGGGGCGACCTATATCCTGTGCGATCTGACAGACCCCTCTGCCATGAAGGACCTGGTTGAAGAGGTCAGAGCGGACACGCTCGTGCACATAGCCTGGCGTGCAGCAATTAGCGGCCTGTGGGGGGCTCCCGAAAACACAACCTGGCTTCAAGCCAGTCTCGCTTTGGGCCGTGCGTTTCTTGACGCCGGTGGCAAACGAATTGCGCTCTGCGGATCTTGTGGAGAATATGACTGGACTTCCGGCATGTGCATCGAGGATGTCACTCCGCTTCGCCCAAATACGATTTACGGTGCATCAAAGGTTTCCGTGATGCATGGCCTGACCGCGATGTGCGAAGTTGCTGGCGCAAGCCTTGTGACGGGGCGTCCATTTTTCATCTACGGACCACGAGAACATGAAAGCCGCCTGACGGCCTATGTGATCAAATCACTTCTGAACGGCAAAGATGCCGAATGCTCGCACGGTATGCAGCTGCGAGATTACAGCCATGTCGCCGATGTCGGCCGGGGGATGTCAGCCCTGGCGGTCAGCGATCTGACCGGCGAATACAATATCGGGTCAGGAGAGGCGGTGCGCGTGAAGGATGTCATCCTCGAAATTGCCAAAGAAGTTGGCAGACCTGACCTTGTGAAGATCGGTGCGAGAGCTGCGCCTGCATTTGAGCCAGCCTTGATTGTTGCGGATATGTCGAAAACGCGCGCGTCGGAATTGGACTGGGAACCTCGCTTCACGCTTGAAAGCGGTGTAGCCGACACGATCACCTGGTTCCGGCAATATGGTTGATACTTGTTCACCCAATAAACTAAAAAGCCGGAGATGCGTCTCCGGCTTTTTCTTTTCTGCGTTGTTTGCGGGTGTTTGTGTTTAGCTTCAGAGCTACTTTTAGATCTGGCTGATCTCTAACGTGCACCCTTGGAGTTCACGACGGCCGGTACGGTGAGCAGCAGGATTTTCACATCCGTCAGGAAGGTTCTGGTGCGCGCGTACTCAACATCCATGGCGACGCGGGTCTCGTAGGAGGTATCGCTACGGCCGCGCACTTGCCACAGACCAGTAAGACCCGGACGCACGGCGCAGTAATGCTTGTAGTGCTCGCCATACTTCGAGATTTCACTTTCCACAATTGGGCGCGGTCCGACCAGGGACATGTCACCGCGGATCACGTTCAGAAGCTGTGGTAGCTCGTCAATGGAGCTCTTGCGAATGAATTGGCCGAGTGATGTGATCCGGGGGTCGCGGGTCAATTTCTGTGTTGCGGCCCACTCCCGGCGGGCTTCGGGATCTGTTGCCAGAAGCTGTTGCAGGCGTTCACCGGCGTCGGGAACCATGGAGCGGAGCTTGTAGCAGGGGAACGGCGTGCCATTCTTGCCCTGACGCATCTGCTTGAAAATGGCTGGACCACCATCCTGGAGGCGGATAAAAAGTGCGATGGTCAGGATCAGCGGGGCAGTGAAGAGCAGAATACAAGATGCCACGAACACGTCGAAGGCGCGCTTGGCAATCTGCTCCGCATTCGAATTATCAGAGCTGTGTCGCAGGGATGCGTACGTAGCCATCTCCACCTTGCGTGACTCTTTTGAAAGTCTCAAACCCATATTCGTCCCCTAGAATCTACACTCTTGCGTCGGGTTTACTGCCTCACCCAGCGCAATTCCTAACGAGCCGTTAACTCGAAAGGGCTGTTGGATGTTTATTTCTTTCAGGGAGGTTTGCAATCTCTGTACCGCGAAATATTAAAATAATTAACCGTCAGAGACTAATTTCGCGTGGCTGGGGAAAGTAAAGCGCAAATAATCGAGCATTCTGTACACAAAATTGGCATGTTCGAGGCAATTTTTGCCTCTTGTGTCAGGAGTGACCGATTTTTGGACAGTCGCGTGCCAAGCCGGTACAGGCGAAAATGAAAAAAGGGCGGCCTGTTCGGGCCGCCCTTTCATCGATTCGATTGGGAATTCGGGTTTAGAAGATGCGCTCGCCGATACGGATCGTGTCGCCAGGTTTCACGGCCGTGTTGGTATCCAGCGTATAGGTTTCTTCAGATCCGCTATCGACGCTCTTGACGAAAACGACCTTCTTGTTGGCGCGATAGGTGAAGCCGCCCGCAGCCGCGACCGCGTTCAGGACGGTCAGGCCGGAATTGTAGGGGTACTCGCCCGGAGATCCGACTTCGCCAAGAATGTAATAGGGCCGGTAGTTGATCACTTCTGCGCTGACGCGCGGGTTCAGGATGTAATCGCCATCAAGCGTCTCGACGATCTTTGTCTCGAGTTGGGGAGTCGTCAGGCCCAGGGCCTCGATCTGGCCGACCAGGGGGAGAGAGATAGCGCCGGAGCCGTCGACATCGAATTCGCCGGAGAGGTCCGGATGACCAAAGACGGTCACACGCAGGCGATCCCCATTACCAAGGACGTAGGCCGGCGCGATACGTTGCTCGTAACTGGTGTCTGGCGCATCCGACCGCTGGATGGCCGTGCCAGCCTGACAGGCTGACACAATCAGGAAAGCACCAGCCATCAAGGCCGTGCAGATTGAGCGAAAAGTCATCATGTCCCCATATTCTCCGTTGTTGGGCGAAACTGGCCGCCGTGTAAGATGATCCCTAAACAGGACTCGTTTCCAGAAAGCTGACATCGGTCTTGAAAAGCCTGGCAGCCGACAGACGACCGCTGATGAAGGCGCCGGTGTCGAGACCAATGCGACGATTGTCGCGGAACACGCCTTCAGCCGGCGTATGGCCGTGAACCACCATGTGATCGAATTCCTTTGTGTCATCGAGGAACTCATCCCGGATCCAGAGCAGGTCGCGTGCCGATTGCTGCTCCAGCGGAACATCAGGCCGCATGCCGGCATGAACGAACAAATAGTCCCCGGCCACGTGATAGGATTGGAGGGAATTGTAGAATTCGAAGTGTTCCTTCGGCAGCCTTTCGCGAAAGCCCATCCAGACTTTTTCCCAGGCCTTCTTGGCCGCTGTCATGGCCTCGTGTGAAGTCAGGCTGGTGCGCGTGTTCGGCGGTTGGAACCCATAGGAATAGAGCGTCTCACCGCCACCATACCGAACCCATTGCTTGCCGAAATTGGCATCGCTCAGAAACCGAAGCAGCGCTTCTTCATGGTTTCCCATCAGGAACACGGTTTCGAAGTTCTTAAGGCGATCACTGATCAGGACATCGATCACGTCGCGCGATTGCAGGCCGCGATCAATATAGTCGCCCAGAAAAACCAGTGTCCGTTTTGTGCCCGCAGGAAGCGTTTCGCTATCCTGTTCAATCTGTTCGAGGAGCCGTTCCAGCAAGTCACGGCGTCCATGAATATCACCGATCGCATACAGGCACTCACCTTCCGGGGCTTCAGTGACGCGCGTTGCGGCCTGGACCGGCGCCTGCCGCATGGGGGTGTCCACTTGCGGACCAGTGGAATCAAAGCCCTTCCGCATCCGCGCGCGCAGAGACGTCGTCGAGCGGGTCAACTGGCCCAGTCTCGCGATGAAAGACTTCTGGATTTGCTGCGTCAACTTGGACATGGAGGCTCTGTAATTAATGACTCATTTATAGTGTTTTTTGACGGAAAACCAAAGGTAAGGCGCGTTTGTCGCTTTTTGGGAAAAACGTCTCGCGCAGAAAACCGGCCGCCCAGCTCATATGCATTGTGCCGGATGCGAGCCCTGCGAACAGGCCGCAGGACGAATTTTTCCAGATCGCGACGCCAATTGAAGCAGCCCCCAGAACGCCCAGATAGCCTGCCGGCAGGATAAGAGCTGGCCAGAAAAGGGGCGAAACAAGAAGACCAAACAGGCTGGCGAGCAGGGCGAGGATCGGAATTACCTGACGCAATTTCAGCGTATGACGATGCTTGCGAGCCGTACGGGCGCGGCCCTTTCCATAATTGAAATACTGTTTTGCCAGAGACCGGACGCTGCCGCGCGGCACGTATTGGATACGAATATCGGCGTCGAGGAAAATCCGGCCTCCCGCCTGGACGACCCGTTTGTCGTATTCGGCATCCTCATTGTGAGAGAAGGTCTCGTCATATCCGCCGATCATCTTGAACACAGCTAGGTCAAATCCGGCATGATGGCCGTGATCGACAAAGGCAGACTTTCGCCCGCCCCTATGGGCGGATCCGCCTGATCCAAGGGGCGTATCCACGACCCAGGCATTGGCGCGCTCGAAACAGGTTTTGCCTACAGCGTCCATCGGCACGACCACCGAGGCGGCATGCGTTGTTTCCAGCGCGTCCGCGACATCGATGATGAAATTGCGGGGATAAATGGAGTGGGCGTCACACCGGATCAGGAATTGGGTTTCCTCGCTGGAATGCTGGGTCGCGGCGAGATTCAATGCGGCCGATTGCAAGCGCTTCGGATTATGTAACACGCGTAAATTCGGGAACTCACCCTTCAGGCTTTCGACGATCGCAACGGTCCCGTCCGTGCTGCCGCCATCTGCAATGGTCAGTGGCACCTGGCGCAGGCGTTCGTCGCCGTCCATCAGGGACCGAATGCACGCCTCGATGTGGCGTTCTTCATTCAGCGTCGGAATGACCGCCAACACTGTCTGTGCCGGCGCTTCCCTGACCAGTCGTCCTGCGTTTCTTTCCATTACATCGCCAAGCATTTGGGCCTCTGAAGTATTTGTCCTCCCTCAGGGAGCAAAAAGCATTCCATTTTTACGATGGAATGAAGTCGCACAGCTGAAAGTATGATGAATGCGCAAATATTCCCCTCCCTTACGTTAATCTTGCCGTCCGCTGCGAACCTCCTATGGATAGGTATAAACACATAGGAGGAAGCTGCCATGATCGGTGTTATCGCGAAGCTGACCATACAGGACGGCAAGGAAGATCAGTTCGAGCAAGTCGCCAAGGACTTGATGGCGAAAGTGAAGGCCAATGAACCTGGGTGCCTGACCTATCAGCTCTACAAGTCCAAGAAGGAGGCGCACACTTATATCTTCATGGAGCAGTATGCGAGCCAGGCCGACCTCGAAGCACACGGTAAAACCGACTACTTCAAGGCGGCCGGACCGGGCCTCGGAGCCTGCCTCGCCGGTGCGCCGGAAATCTCCTACTTTGACAGCATAGACTGACCCGAGGCGACCATGGATCTCTCGTTTACCAAGGAAGACCTTGAATTCCAGCAGGAAGTCAGGGACTGGATCGCCGAAGCCTACACGCCCGAATTGCGCGCGAAGATGGCCATGTCGAAGAATGGCTATCTCGACAAGGAGGGGCAAGTAGAGTGGCAGAAGCGACTCTACGAAAAGGGGTGGGTCGCGCCCAACTGGCCAGAGAAATATGGTGGTCCCGGCCTGTCTCCGTCAGAGCGCTACATTCTCAATATGGAGCTGTCCGCAGCGGGGACGCCCACCGTCAGCCCGATGGGCATATCCATGGTGGCGCCGGTTCTCATGGCCTTCGGGTCGGAAGAGCAGAAGGCGAAGTACCTGCCGCCCATTCTCCGGTCCGATGTCTGGTGGTGCCAGGGCTATTCCGAGCCGGGCGCAGGATCGGATCTGGCTTCGCTCCAGATGAGCGCGGTCCCCGATGGTGATGATTATGTGCTGAATGGTTCCAAGATCTGGACCACGCATGCCCAATGGGCGGACATGATCTTCTGTCTGGTGCGGACCTCCAAGGAAGGCAAGACGCAGGAAGGGATCAGCTTCATCGTATTCCCGATGACGACGCCCGGAATCACAATCTCCGCGCTTCCCACCCTCGACGGCCCGTTGGAAGGCCAGCAGGAAATCAATCAGGTCTTCTTCGAGAATGTCCGTGTTCCGATTGCCGAGGCCCTGGTAGGCGAGGAGAACAAGGGGTGGACCTATGCGAAATACCTGCTCCAGTTCGAGCGGGGCAATGCCTATGCGCCGGGTCTCCGGAACATGCTGCGCAAGGCGCGCAAGATCGCGAGCCTTGAGCAGTCAGAGGGTGAGGCGCTCATCCGCGACCATGATTTCTCCCGCAAGCTGGCCAATATGGAAATCAAGATCGACAGCCTGGACGCGACCGAGCAGCGGATTTTCTCTGCCTTGTCGGCCGGGCAGGCGGTCGGGCCTGAGAGCTCCATGCTGAAATGCGAGGGCTCTGATACGCAACAAGCCATCACCGAACTGATCCTCGAGGCCACGGGGTCGTATGCGGCGCCGTTCATCAAGGACAGTTTCGCGGTTGCGCGGGCCGGGGCGAATGCCGACCTGCCGATGCCGCAATATGCGGTTCCGGTGGCGCCGAGCTATTTCAACTACCGCAAGACATCGATTTATGCCGGGTCGAATGAGATCCAGCGTAATATCATGGCGAAGATGGTGCTTGGTCTTTGACGGACATGGCGGCAGTTTCCAGAAGCGCCGCCCAAACGCCGGGCCTGTTCACGCGACTGGCTTATGGTGTGGGCGGCGCAGCCGGCGGCATCAAGAACAATGGCTTCGATTACGTCCTCCTGCTGTTCTATAGTCAGGTGCTCGGCCTATCGGCGGTTCTGGTCGCCGCGGCGATGTGGATCGCGTTATTGTTCGATGCCGTGTCAGATCCGGTTGTTGGCTACTGGTCTGACAATCTGCGAACGAAATGGGGGCGGCGGCATCCCTTGATGTATGTCGCGATGGCACCCGTCGCCATCGCCTATTTCTTTGTCTGGAACCCGCCCTCGGACCTGACCGAGATGGGGCTGTTCAGTTGGCTGCTTACGCTCACAGTATCCGTCCGTCTCATGTACACCCTGTTCGAGGTTCCGAGCACCGCGCTCGCGGCTGAGCTGTCGCAGGATTATGATGCGCGCACATCGCTCATGTCCTTTCGGTACTTTTTTGCCTGGGTAGGAGGGCTCACGGTTCAGGTCGTCCTGTTCATGTTCTTGCTGAAGCCGAGCGAGGGAGACCCCTCCGGCTTCTTCCATCTGCCCGGCTGGCATAGCTATGGACTGATCGGAGCCTCATGCATCTTCATGGCCGTGTTGATCACGTCACTGGGGACGCACAGGCACATTCCTCATCTGAAAGCGCCGCCGAGCCCGCGCAAGCTTACCCCGGTCAAAGTCATTGGCGAAATCTGGGAAACCGTTTCGAACCCGTCCTTCCGGGCCTTGTTCCTGGCGACTCTGTTTGGCCTGTTGGCCACCGGCGTCTCAGCCACCCTGAACCAGTACATTAATGGCTTTTTCTGGGAGTTCACCAGCAAGCAAATCTCGGGACTTACCGCAGCCGTCTACCTGTCTTCCATTCTGGCGCTGGTTCTGGCCCCGTTGGCGGGGCGTATGTTCGGGAAGAAGAAAGCCGCTATCGCTATAGGATTGCTGGCCTTCACTATTGCGCCCGCTCCCGTAATCGCCCGCCAGTTCGGACTGTTGCCTCCAAACGGTACAGAAGCGCTCTACATGATCGTTCTGAGTGTGACGGTCGTCGATCTGGCTCTGATCATTGCCTACCAGATGCTGGCTGCGTCTATGGTTGCCGACATCGTGGAAGAAAACGAACTCGCCACCGGGCGACGTTCGGAAGGCATATATTTCGCCGGGATCAGCTTCATGCGGAAGCTTGCTCAAGGTGTAGGCGTCTTGAGCGCATCATTCATCCTCGCTGCGGCGGCAATAACCCCCGGAATGCGATCTGCCGAAGCAAGTGAGCAGGCGGTTCGAACGCTTGGGTGGGGCTATGCCCTGACTCTTCTGTCCTTGTGGATGGTCATGATCCTTTGCATCAGTTTCTACCGGATCAGTCGCGAGGATCATGAAAGGAACCTTCGCGAACTCGCCTCACGGGATACATCGGAGCCAACCCCCTGAAAAAACTCACTGATTTGTCATGATTGAAGGAATTGCGTCCCGCTTCACGCCGCAATAGAGCCATACTCATGATCCATACACTCCGCATGACAAAACACGTTTCGAAGTTCCTGGTGATCGCCGGGCTTTCGGTTCTGGCCCTGCTTGTCGTGGCGTTCATGCCGCTCTTCGCTCACGCCCAACGCTTGCCGCAGTCACAGGCGGAAATCGACCTCAGCTTTGCCCCGCTTGTAAGAGAAGCCTCGCCCGCAGTGGTCAACGTCTTCACTGAGCGCATGGTCGCCAACCGCGTGTCCCCGATGGAGCAATTGTTCTTCGGCGATGCGATTCCGAAGCAACGCCGGCAAAACTCGCTCGGGTCCGGTGTGATCGTCGGATCGGATGGCGTCATCGTGACCAACAATCATGTTATTGACGGGGCCGACACGTTCCGTGTGGTTCTCAGCGACCGCCGGGAATATCCGGCCGAACTCGTGCTTGCGGATGAGCGGACGGACCTTGCCGTCCTGAAGATCGACACGGAGGGCGCTGTCCTGCCGATTCTGCCCTATGCAGACACGCGCGCCGCGGAAGTGGGTGATCTCGTCCTCGCCATTGGCAATCCCTTTGGCGTCGGCCAGACAGTGACCAGCGGGATTATTTCCGCAACGGCCCGCACCGATGTCGGCATTTCAGATTATGCCTTCTTTCTTCAGACGGACGCGGCAGTAAATCCGGGCAATTCCGGTGGCGCGCTCGTGAACACGAAAGGCGAGCTGGTTGGCGTCAACACCGCGATCTTCTCCCGGTCTGGCGGGTCCAACGGAATCGGCTTTGCCATTCCGGCCGAGATGGTGAAGCGCGTCGTCGATGCCGCGATGAATGAGGGCACGTTTGTGCGCCCCTGGCTCGGGCTGGCGGCGCAATCGGTCAGTTATGACATTGCCAAGGCGCAGGGGCTGGACCGTCCCGTCGGTGTCATGGTGACGGAAGTCTATGATGATGGCCCGGCCGACCGGTCCGGCCTGCGCCGGGGCGATCTCGTCACGGCAATTGATGGCCGCGAAGTGTTCGACGAAAAAGGTCTGAAATTTCTCGCCGCTGTTCGCAGCCCAGGAGACGAAGCCTTCCTGACCGTCTTGAGAGGCGGCAAGACCCAGAATATTGGAGTTACGGTTGAGCCGCCTCCGGGGGCGCGCGAAGCCGATATTGTCCTGCTTGACGGGCGTACCGCTTTTTCAGGCGCCCGGGTCGTGGAGTTGTCGCCGCGTCTTGCGGAAGAAAACGGGCTCGACCCCTTCCAGAAAGGCTCAGGTATCTACGTTCATTCCGTGATGCGTCGTTCGATCGCCCGCAATTTCTTCCGGCCTGGCGATATTGTCCGATCTGTAAACGGAGTGCAGACCAAGACTGTGGATGAACTGAAATCCGCCCTCTCGGCTGGGAAAGAAAGCAGCTGGGATATCGAGATAGAGCGCAATGGCCGCGTCGTTCGGGGAACCGTCAGACTTTAGGCTTTTGCTCTATTCTGCCGCTACTTGGGAGGCCGAGTTGGCGGTGCCTTTGAACATGTCCATCATGATGCTGTAGGCGTTTTCCAGGGGCAGCTTGTTAGTATGGCGAGTCGCGCTGCCGTCCGCAGTTTGCACCCAAAAGGCGCCGTCACGGCTGTGCTGGGAATTGTTTACCTGGCCCACCAGCATGAAGAGATCATCGAATACCTTGCGATCACCGGTGCGCGCATTGGTGATCTCGAAGCCTGGCTCGGTTTTCGAAATCAGACCACACCAAAACATGATCCGGTTAGCGGTTCGACGCCACTCCATGATCGTCTTGCCATTTGACTGCAACGCTTCAAGCGTGGCCTCGGCTTCAATCGCAGCGTCCTCGGAGGTGAAGGTTGCCCAGGCTTGATGGGTCATGACAGGCTCGAAGCTGGCGGGTTGCGGGCCGCCAGCCCACGCGAACAGGTCTTTGAAACTATGGGCGCGATAGACGAATTTGCCGCCAATATGCTCGTAGCGCGTATTGGCTTCCTGGCTGAGAGCGGTGGCCAGAACAATCCGGCCAGTCGGTCCGACCATGTTGAACGCCTTGCCGATGATAGAATCCATATGTCGGTATGAATCCTCAATTGCGTTGCCGTAATTCTGCATTTCCGTGTCAGAGGGTTTCACCTGGTACACATCAGGTTGCATGTGTCGCCAGTAGCGATGTTGGAGATAGGCGGTGGAGTTGGCGAAATAGGTCGCAAAGCGCGGGCGTCGTTTGGACCATGTATTCTCGAAGACGTCCCACATCAGCAGGTCGAGAACGAGCGCGCGTCGCCACTTCCGGTCACCTGAGGAAGTTTTCTCTCCGGCAATCTGGTTCACTGCCTTGGTGATGGTGTGGAGTGACAAGCCATGGCCCAGCATGAACTTCATGAAGTTCATGGCGTCGGCGCGGGTCGGCCTGGCATTGGGATTGGTGTGTTCCGCAACATGGAAGCTGATGAATTTGTGAAATGCCGCGTAAGCGGGGGCGCTCGGGCTAACCCCGGCGGACCAAGGATCTGGAACCAGGAATACGGTGTCCTTATGGGCGGTGTCGGCATTCATGGACCCGAACACGATGCTGTCTATACCTTCTTCGGCCAGCGCATCCCAGACCCGCGGTGTCTGGATCAGATGACCTTCGTCGAGTTCTGTTGCGCCATGTACGCTTTCGGTCTGTCCGGTGTGGAAGGTCGGCCATTGCACCCAAGGCTCAAGAGTTGGGTCGTCGGTATGTGTGACGTACACATCAGAACTGTCATGCAACGTCTTGAAATTTGGCAGCTCGCCAGCTGCCATCATGCGATCAAGGATGGGAGGGCAGAGCTCATTCAGTTCAAGAACCAGAACGGGGCCGTTTTTCGTGTCTGAAAACATGACAAATATACCCTTGGAGGCCGACGCTTTCTGCGTATGTGCAAATCATAAGGCATGAATTACGTCACAAGTCGATTATCCGTGCAGTCGGCATTTGAACTCGGTGGCCCGGGGCATGGTTCTCGGGCATTTTTGCTTGGATGACAGGCGTTTAACTCTCTTGTCGGGGATGCAGGATAACCGGCAATTGCTCGTATCCGAGCACGAAATTGGACAGGACGCGTGTCGGCTCGCCGGTCACTTCGACCCGGTCGAACCGGTTCAGGATCTCTTCCCATAGGATGCGGAGCTGCATTTCAGCAACGCGATTGCCCATGCACCGGTGAATGCCGAAGCCGAAGGACAGGTGACGGCGGGCATTTTCCCGGTCGATACGGAAGGCATCCGGATCTTCGATCACCTCTTCATCGCGATTGCCGGAGGCGTACCACATCACCACCTTGTCGCCCTTGCGGATCGTCTGGCCACCAAGTTTGGTGTCCTCGGTTGCAATGCGTCGCATATGCGCCAGAGGTGTCTGATAGCGGATGATTTCCGAGACCATGTTCGGCACCAGGGATGGGTCCGCGCGCAGCTTGTCATATTCTTCCGGGAACTGGTTCAGGAAGTAGACACCGCCGGAGATCGAGTTGCGCGTTGTGTCATTGCCGCCGACGATAAGCAGCATCAAATTGCCGAGCAGCTCGATCGGATTATCCGCCATATCCTTGGTGTCCTCGCCATGGGCCAGGAGGGAAATGAAATCGAACTTGCGGGGCTGGGCGGCACGTTCGCGCCATAGTTGGGTGAAATAAGCGACGCATTCGTTCAAATGCTTCATCCGCCATTCCATGTCTGTACCGACAATGCCGACAGCGTCGCTGGTTGTTGCAACATCTGACCAGAAGGGCAGGAGATGACGGTCTTCGAAGGGGAAGTCGAACAGCGTTGCCAGCATCTGAGTGGTCAGTTCTATTGAGACCTTGTCGACCCAGTTGAATTCCTCGCCGACTGGCAAACTGTCCAGGATGGCGCAAACTCGCTGACGGATCAGGTCTTCCAGCTCTGACAGCTGGGTAGGGGCGACGGCCGGTTGGGCCACCTTGCGCTGGATGTCATGCAGCGGCGGGTCCATTGCAATGAACATGGGCGGCTGGAAATTGTCGCTCGGATCGCCGATCACGATGCTCGGTTCGGACGAGAAGGCTTTGTGATTGGAGTCGACCGCAATGATGTCATGATACTTCGTGACGGACCAATACGCGCCTACCGAACTTTCCGGGCAGTAGTGGACAGGCGCTTCCTTGCGCAATCGCCGGAAATACTCACCTTGCATATTGTTCTGGAAAATCTCTGCTTTCGAAACATCGAAAGTCTCCAGTGGCAGGCTCCAGGGATCTGGGACCGTGCCTTTCGCCTCATACTCTGTATCGGCCATGCTTTCCTCCCGGTTTTTCTTTGCACAATACGTGTGAAAAGGGCGGGCGGCTAGCGGTCAGGCGGCGCCAATTGTTGTGCGGTGCAACAGACGATCATGGCCAGGATACCCGCCAGTCGCCATGTGGAGCAGACAACGATTGTCCCACATGACCAGCATGTTTTCCTGCCATGCTTGGCGGTACTGGAATTCAGGACGGGTCTGCCAGCGGTAGAGTTCAGTGAGCAATTCCCACCCATCTTCCGGCGTCATGCCGTCAAATCCCGTTATGTAGCCTGCTGTGCCGAACACGCTTTCACGACCAGTCTCAGGATGGACGCGAATGATGTCGTGCAGGTGTACAGCTTCAGCTTCGGACGAGGCGATGATCGTCATGCTGCGGCCGTTTGCCATGTCGCTGTCCCCATACATGCCGCCTGGAGCATAGGCGTTTTTGGCCGAATGTATTGCCTTCCGGCCTTCCAGCTTCCCGCGTAACCCGGCCGGCATCTGTTCGAGCGCCAGATACTGATTGGCAAACAGCGTGTCGCCTCCCTGCGGCGGAATGGTAATGCCGAACAGGCAGGTTCCGCTTGGGGGCTCGGGCTGGAAACTCCAATCGGTGTGCCAGCTTTCAGCGAAGATCGGTGCGGTCTCTTCGGCCGCGCGCTGAACTGCGATGATGTGCTCATGGCCGGGAATGGGCGCGATGAACGGATCGTCGCCAAAAGGTCCGAAATACAAGGTGAAGCGCTCGAGGTCTGCGTCGCTCATCTCCTGGTCCGGAAAGGACAGGACCTGATGGTCCAGCCAGGCGGCGCGAATATCCGCAATGGTCTCGGCATCAAGTGGGGCGGTCAAGTCAACGCCGCGAATTTCAGCGCCGCACGCCTGTCCCGATGGTGTGATCTCCAGTGTCATTTTGTGTCTCCTCCACTTGGCACCTTATCACGCCCTGCAATCACGCCTAGAACGGGCCCATGAACGATCTTTTCTCTGCCTCCGGCCTCTCTGAAGGTGCCCCTCAGCCATTGGCTGATCGGTTGCGCCCGCAAACCCTCTCCGATGTGGTCGGGCAGGATCACCTGCTCGGACCCGACGGTCCGTTGCGGCGCATGCTGGAGGCAGGGCGGCTGTCCTCCATTATCTTCTGGGGGCCGCCCGGCGTGGGGAAGACAACGATTGCGCGGCTCCTCGCGAGTGAAACGGACCTCGAATTCGAAGCCATTAGCGCCATCTTTTCAGGCGTGAAGGATTTGCGCGCGGCCTTTGAGCGGGCCGAGGCGCGTCGATCGACGGGGAAGGGCACCTTGCTGTTCGTTGACGAGATTCACCGGTTCAACAAAGCGCAACAGGACGGTTTCCTGCCATTCGTGGAAGGTGGGATCGTAACGCTGGTTGGGGCCACCACCGAAAACCCCAGCTTCGAGATCAATGGCGCCCTCCTGTCGCGCTGCCAGGTCATGGTGCTGAGACGGCTCGATGAGGGCGGACTTGGCCTGCTGATCGACCGGGCCGAGACCATGGAGGGGCAGATGCTGCCCGTGGTGCCTGCGGCGCGCGCGGCGCTGATCGACATGGCCGACGGGGACGGGCGCTACCTTCTGAACCTTGTTGAACAGGTCTACACCTTCGCAGGGAAAGGGGAGCCCCTGTCGGTAGAAGCCATGTCGGCCGCTCTACAGAAGCGAGCCCCAGCCTACGACAAGTCGGGCGAGGGTCATTATAATCTCATTTCGGCACTCCATAAGTCTGTGCGCGGGTCAGATCCGGATGCGGCGATGTACTGGTTCGCCCGGATGCTGGAGGGCGGGGAAGACCCGCGGTTTCTCGCGCGCCGACTGGTCGTGATGGCCAGCGAGGATATTGGGCTTGCTGACCCCACGGCCATGATGGTCGCAGGCGAAGCGGCGCGGGCGTACGAGCGCCTTGGCGAACCTGAGGGGTTGATCCCCCTGGCGCATTGCGTCGTGCACCTCGCGACAGCGCCCAAATCGAACGCATCCTACATGGCGCTGAAGAAGGCGCGTGCGGCCGCACGTGAGACCGGCAGCCTGATGCCGCCCAAATCGATCCTCAATGCCCCCACCGGCATGATGAAGGACCAGGGCTATGGCGATGGATACATCTACGATCATGATACGGAGGAAGGCGTCTCCGGGCAGAATTATTTTCCGGACGACATGGAGCGCCCCGTCTTCTACGAACCAAAAGGACATGGCCGGGAGCGCGCTGTCATGGAGCGCATGAAATATGTCGCGGAAATTCGAAACCGGAACCGACGCTGATTCATGAGAAACCGTCCGCTCCCCGACATCAGTTTGGAAGACCGCGCTTATGCGCAGGGTCTCGTTATATATGAGGACAGTCAGGTCATCGTATTCGATAAGCCCTCCGGGCTTGCCGTTCAGGGCGGAGGCGGGGTGTCCCAATCACTGGATGACTTGCTCGTCGCGTTTGCGAAATCGAATGGCAAGAAGCCGCGTCTGGTCCATCGGCTCGACCGGGGCACGTCCGGTGTCATCATTGTCGCGCGAACCAAGCCGGCGGCGGCCTTCCTGTCAGATGAGTTCGCCTCCCGTCGCGCCAGCAAAACCTATCTCGCGATTGCCAGCGGCCGCTTGCCCGAGAGTGATGCGGGCGTCTTCGACCAGCCACTTGTGAAGGTTGAAGAAGGTGGGCGGCCACGCATGTTGATCGCCAAGGCGGGGCGCAAGGGTTGTCAGGACGCGGTCACGCGCTGGCGTATCCTGTCGCGCCAGAACGACCATGCTGTATTCGAGCTGAAACCGGAGACCGGACGGACGCACCAGATCCGTGCCCATTTGATGGGGGTCGGGTGCCCAATCATGGGAGATCATCTGTACGGATCAGGCGCGCGCTCGGCCGATCGGCTGATGCTTCATGCGCGATCGCTGGAGATTGCGCTCCCCGACCAGGGACGGCAGACATTCAGGGTGCCCGTGCCCACCGCCTTTGCTGAATGGGCGGCACAGCTCGGACTTCAACTACCGGAGTAGACCGGCAAAGAAAAAGGCCCTCCGTCCCCAGAGGGCCTCGATCAATCCAAAGGTAACAGAGGCTATCTCTCGCGGAAGCGGGGAATGACAGCTTGGGTCTGGCCGGAATTCACGGCCTCTACCGCTGCCAGCTGTTCCATGAGGGACTGCACGTGCTGGTCACCGGCAAGACGGTTCAGCATGATGGCTGCTTCCGCGCCCTCGGCCGACACGCCGAACAGGTTTTCGAGGGCTTCAAGGCCTGTTGGGCGATGCGGATAGTAGACCAGTCGCGGCGTCACATCGGCGTCGATGTCGGCCAGTTCCTTGGCTTTCTCGATAGCGTCGATGAATGTGCCAAGCTCATCGACCAGACCCACTTCGAGCGCATCTTCGCCGCTCCAGATACGGCCACGCGCGATCTCGTGCACTTCGTCATACGTCATGCCACGGCCGTCTGCGACGATGCCGAGGAAACGGTCATAGCCGCGTTTGAGCGTGTCTTTGACCGCGGCTTCCTGCGTTTCCGTGAACGTGTCTGCGCCATAGGCATCGGCGAACTCACCGCCAACGCTCACCCGGTCAAAGGTGATGCCGAGCTTGTTAAGGCCGCCTTCCACCGCGAACTTGCCGCCATAGATGCCGATCGAGCCGGTGATGGTGGCGCGGTTGGCCATGATATAGTCAGCACCAGCCGAGACATAATACCCGCCGGACGCGGCGAGCGAGCCCATGGATACGATGACCGGCTTGCCATCAGCCTGCACACGTTCGATGGCATTCCAGATCTGGTCGGCCGCAACGGGCGAGCCACCGGGGCTGTCGACACGGAAAATGATGGCCTTGACCTTGTCATTCTTGCCGGCGTCGAGAATGGCGCGGGCAATATTGTCCGACGCAAAGCCGGGCGGCGAGGAGAAGGGCGAGTCGCCTTCTCCGCCGCCGGTGACAACAGCGCCTTCACCACCGACGACCGCGATTTGCGGTGCGCGCAGGCTTGGGGATGGCGCGCTGTAGAAAGCGAGGTCGACAAGTTCTGCGTCATCGCCGGCGCGTTCAAGTGCTGCCGTCGAGGCTTCTTCCGGATACCCGGTCTTGTCGAGCAGCTTCAGCAAGATAGCCTTCTCAGCCGGGATCGGTCCGCTTTCAAGGGCGGTGCGAACAGCATCCGTGTTGAGCCCCCGGTCTGCCGCCATGTCACCCAGGGCGGTGGTCCAGACGGAGTCCGCCAGCGTTGCGAGGGCTTCCTTGTGAGGCTCGGTATAGCCGGTCTTGTTGTAGGAGTTCGGGGCGTTCTTGTATTCGTAGAACGGGTAGATTTCCGGGGTTACATCGATCTTGTCGAACAGGCCCTTGAAGAACTCTGTTTCGAACGTCAGTCCCGGGACGACCAGGTCGGAGCCCGGCTGCATCCAGATTTCGTCGGCGGCAGAAATCGACCAATAGGCTGACGGGCCGCGAACGCCGAGGGTTCCTTGCGAATGCGCAATGACAAACTTGCCTTGGTCACGGAAGCTCTGGATCGCCTGGCGCAATTCCTCTGCACGTGCGCTGCCGGTTCCGATAAAGGCGCCCCGGATGAACAGGCCTTTCACATGGTCATCGGTCTCGGCTGCCTTGAGCTTCGTCAGCAAGTCGATGAAGCCTGGCGTGCCGGACAGCGCGGCAAATCCGCCTGTAGGTGCCTGATCCGAGAACTCCGTATTCAGGTCCAGAGAGAGGACAACAGAGTCCGGGCGCTCAGGTTTTGAGCTTGATGCCCCAACAATGAGCAGCATGAGAAAAGAAAACATCAGGAAGATGAAAATGAACATGGCGGCGAGGGCGCCAGCCATGGAGAGGAAAAAGGTCTTCATTTATGAGCGGTCTCCATGCACACGGTCTGGGAGTCGTGTCTTTCTGTATTTCGATATTGCCGATTATCGATAAAATGTAAAGGTGAGCATATCAGCATGGGTGAAAATCTGGCGGATCGTCCCATTCCCTGCACAAATCCACTGCAAAGGATGAGATCGGGTGTTGCCAGCAACCGCAAGAGTGGCTATCTCGGCGCCTTCATTGGGGTGTCGCCAAGTGGTAAGGCACCGGTTTTTGGTATCGGCATTCCCAGGTTCGAATCCTGGCACCCCAGCCATCGTCTTCCAGATCGCCGACCATGCGGGAAGACAACGCGAGACAAAAATTGATCGTCACTGTATCACGCCGGTTGCCAAGGGGCGTGCGACCGATATTTTCCTTACTGAATCGTAAAGCATCTTATTGATCCCCGAATTCAGGGTTGTTAGCCTTAGGGATCAAAAGTAAGGGCGTTGCGTACCCGGCGTCTGAGTGGCAAAGGGTATAACCAGAGAGCGGCCCACGCTCCAAAGCTCAGGGGAGAGGTCGGGCGTCTCTACGCCTTTCGGCTTCCGTTTATACTACCAGGCCAATTGTGTGTGTGGCCATGGCATTGAAACCGGGACGTCCTCATGAGCAGGGCGCCTGACTGTCGATTTTTACGCGCAATTCCTGCGCGACCGTTTGGAGAGTGAGAGGCAAACCTCATGAAGAAACTTCTGTCACCAGCTCGCGGCGTTCTCGCCGCTGCGCTGATTGCGGGCTTGGCCATGCCGGCCCAGGCCCAGCTGCGCGAAGCACTGAATACCGGCGAGCAGGCCACCCGGCGCGCCGAACAGGTTCAGGAGCAGATCAACCAGTTGGACGACCAGCGCACCGACATGGTGCGAGAATACCGTACCCTGCTTCAGCGCCGTGACGCCGCTGACCTGTACGCCAAGCAGCAAGAGCTTGTTGTCCAGAGTCAGGAAGAAGAGATCGAGTCCCTGACCGAACAGCTCGGGTCGATCGACGACATCACCGCTCAGACGGTTCCGATGCTTCTCGGCATGATCGAAGATCTCAAGGGCTTCGTTGCCGCGGATCTTCCTTTCAAGCAGGAAGAGCGCCAGACCCGCCTCGACGGCCTCGACGCTGTCATGGAAACCGCGAACGTCACGCCAGCTGAACAGTATCGCCTGATCATGGACGCCTACCAGGCTGAAATGGAATATGGCCGCACGATCAGCACTTGGCAGGAAGAGATCACCATCGGCGGCAACCCGACGACGGTCGACATGTTCCTGTATGGCCGCGTGGCGCTCGTCTATGCTGCACCGAACGGCTCTGCCGCTCGCTACAACCGCAACACCGGTGAGTGGGAATCGATCAAGGGCGGCTACGTCGCTGATATCGACAAGGCGATCCGCGTTGCTCAGGCAAAAGCCCAGCAAGACGTTCTGTTCGCTCCGGTTCAGAAGTTCTCCGTCGAGTAATCGGCAGGCACCAGAGAATTAAGAGGTAATATAGATGTTGAAGTTCAATTCCTCGCTGAAGGCTCTCGGTGCAGCTACGCTGCTCGGCCTCGGCTCAATCGCGGTGTCCGCTCCGGCCACTGCTCAATCACTCCAGGATGTTCTCGCCAAAGTGCGTCAGGACTCCAACCAGATGTCTGCGGAAGACCAGCAGCGTCTGCGTGAATTCCAGGCAGACACCGCTGCCCAGTCCCAGAAGATGTCTGATGCTCGCGGCGCCCTTGCTGCAGCAGAAGCTCGCGGCCGGGCACTGAGCGCACAGTTCGACGCCAACGAGGCCACCCTTGCCGATCTGGAAGCCCAGGTTTCCGAACAGGCTGGTGACTTCCAGGAGCTGCTTGGTCAGTTCCGTTCGGCAGCCGGCGAAACCATGCCGGAAATCGCGAACTCCTTCGCAAACTTTGATTATCAGGGCCGCGTTGAAGGCATTGCCGAAATCGCTGAAGCCCGCACGCTTCCGAACCGCGCTCAGCTTGAGCGTCTTCCGAAAGCGATGATCCAGGAAATGATCGCCCAGTCGGAAGTGAAAAGCTTCACGGCGACGGTCGATGGCATTGGTGCAGACGCATCGAACGCTGAAGCCGAACTGATGCGTGTTGGCGTGTTCACCGCCGCCACTGTCGACGGCACGGACTTCGTCGAAGTCCGCAAGAAGGACAATGGCGAGACCTTCCTTCAGGTCTTCGAAAAACAGCCTTCCGGCGCCTTCGCATCTTCGATGAATAGCCTGATCAAGGCCGGCCCGGATCAAATCGTCCGCGCTCCGGTCGACCCGTCCAAGGGTAACCTGTTCGGCATTCTCGGCGACCTGCCGGAATTCGGCGATCGCCTGAAGCAGGGCGGTCCTGTTGGTGCTGTCATCATGGCACTGCTGGCTGTTGGCCTGCTGCTCGGTCTCTACAAGATGTTCACGCTCTTCACGATGGGCGGAGCCATGCGCAAGACGGCGAAAACCCGTCAGGCTGGCGACGGCAACCCGCTGGCTCGCGTGTTCGAAGCCTACGAGCAGAACAAGCAGAACGACATCGAGACGCTGGAACTCAAGCTGGACGAACAGATCCTTCGCGAGAGCCCACGCATCGAGCGTTTCAACGACATCATCAAAGTGCTTGCTGCTGTTGCACCACTGCTCGGCCTGCTCGGTACCGTTATCGGTATGATCATCACCTTTACGTCGATCACCATCTACGGTGCTGGCGATCCGAAGCTGATGGCCGGTGGTATCTCCGTTGCCCTTATGACGACCGTGTTTGGTCTCGTGGCGGCTATCCCGCTTCTCCTGGTCCATGCAGTCGTGTCCGCAATGGCACGCGGCAACCAGCAGATGCTTGACGAGCAGGCTGCTGGCCTGGTCGCCGAGAAAGCGGAATCCACGCGCGGGGCGATGGCGTAAGCCATCCCCCTCGTACACCCGAGGAGTAACCCGATATGGGTTTTGCAGACTTACAGGCTTTCCTCGATCGTGGCGGTCCAGTGTTGCTGGTCATTATGCTTGCAACATTCTTCATGTGGGGCCTGATTTTGGAACGCGTGTTCTATTTCAGGTTCGCACATAAGCAGGTCGCTGCCGATGCGATTGCGGAGTGGCGTTCGCGCTCCGACCGGAAATCCACACTCGCGCACTGGGTAAAAGACAAGCTGGTCTCCGAAGTCCGCATGAAAGCGGAACAGAATGTCCAGCTGACCAAGGCAATGGTGGCGCTCGCGCCACTGCTCGGCCTGCTGGGCACCGTGACCGGGATGGTTGCTGTGTTCGACATCATGGCGATCACCAGCGGTGCAGACGCAAAGGCCATGTCGGCCGGCGTGTCCCGCGCCACGATCCCAACGATGGCAGGCATGGTCGCCTCGCTCTCAGGCATTCTATTCACGTCCGGTATGGACCGCCGCGTTAACCGCTCGGTCCAGCAGGTCGAAGATGCGATGGAGATTAGCTGATGCGAGGACGTACACACAGAGCACCTGAAGAGGCGAATGTTGACCTCACGCCCATGTTGGACGTGGTCTTCATCCTGCTCATCTTCTTTATCGTGACTTCGACCTTCGCCCAGGAAGAGACGATCGGCATCGAGCCGCCGCCTCCACCGGCACCAGACCAGGAACAGCAACAACAGGTTCCCGCGATCCTGATCTATGTTGATGAATCCAATCTGATCACGGTGAATGGTCGCGTGACCGACATTGGATCCGTCCGCGCGAACATTGAGCGTGTTCGGGCCGAGAACCCGGAAAGTCAGGTGGTTATCCAGGCTCATCCGAAGTCGAGAAATGGCGTAATCGTCCTTATCCGGGACGCCGCCTATAACGCTGGCTACACGACAGGGGTTAACCTTGTCCTGTCGCAGGCAGAGTAGAGGAGCACCGCATGGCACGCAGAAAACGCCAATCGATGGCCGGCGGTGGAGGGGCTGAGGACGATGTAAACCTCACCCCGATGCTGGATGTGGTTTTCATCCTGCTCATCTTCTTCATCGTCACGGCACAGTTCATCAAGGAGCCGGGCGTCGATATCGTCCGTCCTGAAGTGGACAACAAGGCAGTGGCAAAGCCGCTTGCCATTCTCGTGGCGATCAACGCTGACAGCCAGATCTATATCGACAAGAAGGAGGTCGCCCCAGAGGAAGTGTCCTTTACGCTGAAACAGATGCGTGAAGACAATCCTCGTGGTAAGATCGTCATTCAGGCCGATGTAGCATCGGAAGCCGAGGTCCTCGTGGACCTGATGGAAACCATCAACAAGATCGACGGTGCCACGGTGATCGATGTGTCGGCGAAGAGAGATTAGGAGATAAGTCATATGCTAAATAATCCTTTTCTTCGTCTTCTGATTGCGCTCGGTATCGCTATTCCGATCGTGTACGCACTTTTCATGCTGATGAGCTATCTCATCAGCGTGAAGGAAGTGAAGCTCGATCAGAGTCAGCAACGGGTGTTGTCGGCAATCACGCCGCAGCAGCAGGATACGGATGTGCGGGTTCGCCAGCGTTCCAAGCCCAAGCGGATCGACTCTGCTCAGAAGCCACCACCTCCGCCAAAAGTCTCGGCCACCAAGTCCCAGATCAATTTGCCCACCCCTCGTATTGAGGGCGCTGCGCCGACAGATCTGAACCTTGGCCGCATGAACTCCCTGGCGATCGACCCCGTTGCGATCTCTGATCGTGACGCCCAGCCGATCCGTCCGCCCACCCCGTCCTACCCGCAACGCGCGGCAGAGCGTGGTACGGAAGGGAGCTGTGATGTGCGCTTCGACGTGGATACGCGTGGTCGTCCGTACAATATCACCGCGACTTGCACGGACAGTGTCTTCAAGCGGGAAGCCGAGCGGGCGGTCAGCAAGGTGGAGTTCGCACCGAAGATCATTCGCGGCAAAGCGGCTGAACGTCGGAACGTGGTCTATCCGCTGGAATTCAAACTGGCTGACTAAGGTCGGGTTTGATCTCAAGATTTGAAAAGGGCGCTCCTCGGAGCGCCCTTTCTTTGTTGGGGGAATATTCGAGAGGAAACTTGCCATGACGCAAGCGTAATGATATAAAGTAACAAAGTAGGAGGTCGAGAAATGCCATTGCGTGTACACTCAGTCCCTGGAAGCATCCTATTCGTTGACGGCGGTAGAGCGCCAACGATCTCCCTCAAATCGGACCCGGGCCGATTAGCCATGGCAGCGCTTCCTGCGGCGGCAATTACGGCGGGCCTGTTTGCACTCATGAATGTTCTGATCCATGTCGAGGAAATCCGTCTCGACCCCGTCCCGCAGCGTATATGGGGGCCCATCGTTTTTGACGCAGATTTGATATCCGAGCCAACCCTGCCAGATCATCTCCTTCCTAAGCAGATCGAAGTCATAACTCCGCCACCTCCGCCCAAAGTACAAATGACGAAGGGCGAGGTGGGTTTGCCTCCCATCATGGATGTCGGGCAGGTGCCTACCCGCACACCCATTGGTAGCCTTGGCTCCATCATGACGAGCGCGAGTCCCATGATTGACCGCACCCCCGTTCCGGTTCGCCCGCCCATACCTACCTATCCGCGTCCGATGGCGGCGGGAAATATGGAAGGGGAGTGCCTTGTCAAATTTAACCTTACCGCGCGTGGAAATCCATTCGACGTTTCGGCCGAGTGCACGCCTTCGGGTTTCGAATCGGAGGCCCGCAGGGCGGTTGAAAAAGCGGAATTCCTGCCCCGGATTCTGGAGGGGCGTGCCATCGAAACGCGCGGCTTGAGCTACCCGCTCGAATTCCGCCTCAATGAGGAGTGATAATCATTAAAACTCTGTAGTACATCGTTGACGCACCGTGCCCATTGCACCCATATTCGGCACGAAACGTAACAGATTTACACTTGGGCGACGCGCACGCAGAAAAAGCCTCATAAAGCGCGCGGAAGTCCTTGATCCAGCCGGTCAATTCCGGTTGAAAGAGCTGAACCCCGCGGTCCCTGCGGACAGGAGAGGAATTATGGGATTTAAAGCTACCCTGAAAGGTGCCGTTCTCGCCGGCATGATGGCAGCATTCGGTGCCGGTGCCGCTATGGCGCAGGCCGCATGTGAAGAGACGCAGTTCTCCTCCAAGACCGGTGAAGTCTATCTCAAGGCTGAACAGGCTGCGATGCAGAACAAGGATTTCAACACGGCAGCCCAGGCTCTCGGCCAGCTGAAGTCGATGGAACTGAACTGCTACGAAGAAGGCGCAGTCCTGAAACTGTCAGCCTATATCAATATTGAGCGCGGAGATCGCCAAGGCGCTGTCCGTGACCTCATGTCGGCGCTTGAGAAGGGCTATATCCCTGAAAAGGATGCTGCCCAGACCTATTACAACATTGCCCAGATCCACTTGCAGGATGAGAATGTCGAGAAGGCACTCGAGTTCATGAAAAAGTGGCAGCAGGCTGGCGGAAAGCCTGACCGGCAGCAGAAGTGGCAGCTGGCTGTGCTTTACCAGCGCGTTGACGATTTCAAGACGTCCATCAAATGGGCCGAAGAAGTCAAGCGCGACGATGGCAGCAATTACAAGCAGGAAGTCTATGACCTGCTGATCTATCTTTATAATTCGGTCGACGACAAAGCGAAGCTCGCCTCCATTCTGGAAGAGGTTCTGGTCCGCAACCCGACTGAGCGCAAATATTGGGACGCCATTGCGGGGAACTATTTTGCTGCGAACGAAGAGCGCAAGGCCTTCGAAGTTCAGAAGGCCATGTATCTGGCCGGACTTCTGACGAAGGAAGAGGAGCTGATGCGTGTCGTCAACTTCTACAACCGGTTCAACGCGCCCTACCACGCCGCCCAGATTCTCGAAAAAGAGATGAATGCTGGCCGGGTCAGCAAATCCCTGAAGAACCTCGAATTGCTGGCGAACCTCTATCAGGTCGCGCGCGAGCATGAGAAAGCCATTCCGGTGATCAAGCAAGCTGCCAGCGCTGGTGGTGGCGGGCCGATGCTCGAGCGTCTTGGTCGTTCCTATGCTGACCTCCAGCAGTGGGAAGAAACCGAGGATGCCCTTCAGCAGGCGTTGAAAGCTGGCGGTCTCAAAGATCGTGCGACTGCTTATGTCATGATCGGCCAGTCTCGCTATGAGCGCGATGATCGTTCCGGGGCACGCGAGGCTTTCCGTCAGGCAGGCAACCGTGCCGGTCGCAGCTGGCTGCAATTCATGGACTCCGAGGAAGCCACCGCCGACGCGCTGGTCTGTTTCGAAGTTCAGTCCGCCTATCTCAACGTCGAGAACGAAGCCAAGATCTGTAAGCGTCTTGAAGTGCTCGGTGAAGACAATGTGCCGGAAAGCTGCAAAACGGTCCCTGAGCGTCTGCAGGCTGCGCAGGAGAAGTTCAACAGCACGCCGGAATGTCGCGCACAGCGGTCCTAGCGTCTGATAAAGACCCAATGAAAAACCCCGGCCAGTGTGCCGGGGTTTTTTGATTCACGAATAGGCGCTCAGCACATCATCCACAGCGCGTTCAAGATCCTTGAGCGTTGCAACATGGTTCATTGTTGAGCAGTAGGGACGGTAGCGCGGGATTTCGCTGTCGCCCGTGCCCCATGCGGCCAATGGCTCGGGGTTCAACCAGATGGTCCGTTTTGCACGGGCGGAAAAATCGCGGAACAAGTCTGTTCTCGGATCGTCATAGTTCGAGCGGCCATCACCAAGCACGATGATGGTCGTGCGCCGATCAATCAGGGATTCATGATTGGTCTTGAGATCGGACCAAGCCTGACCGTAGTCCGTCGATCCCATGCCGGCCACCCGCAGGATAATATCCATGGCGTGTTCGAACGGGTTATCTTCCAGGATGTCGTCAACGTCGACCAGCTTGTTGGAGAAGGCGAAGGCGTGCATGTCCGGCACCACGTCCTTCATCGACCAGAGCAGGAGGAGCAGGAAGCGAACATAGCGCGCCACCGATCCGGAGACATCGCAGATCACGACGATCTTGGGACGTTCGCGCCTTTTCTGACGCCAGACCACATTGAACGGCACGCCATCAACACCTGCATTTGCGCGCATGGTGCGCCGGACGTCCAACTGGCCACGGTTTTTCTTCCGCCGGCGCCGTGAGTGCTTCACTGCCAGCCGCTTTGCGATCCGGGCGACCAGCACCTTCATGCGCGCCATGTCGCTCAGCTCAATCGCCGATAATTTCTTGTTCTCGGCAAAGTCATTGCGGAACTGTTCAGTTTCACCCTTGCCGAAGATGTCGTAGCTGCGCTGCACACGCTCACGGGCGCGAAGGGTCAGGTCGCGGCGCATTTCGATCAAGCGTTCGGCTTCTGCTTCGCCCTCCTCGCTGCGCTCCTGGAAAGCCTGCATCAGGCGCTCCTGCAGCTTTTCGCCGCCCATCTGCTTGACCATTTGCTGGGCAAAATAGGCGACCTGTGTCGAGAAGCGAATATCGTCAGCATCAACGGCGTCGGCCGCGCGCTCCAAGGCGGCTGCGATGGCGGCCTCGTCGCCGGATTCCATCAGCTCCACCGGGTCAATGTCTGTGTACGGGGCATCGGATCCGGGATCACTTTGTGTATCAGAGCTCTTTCCACCGGGAATGTCCCGCGTCGCAAAGTAGGCTTCGAACAATTCGTCGAACGTCACCACTTCGTCTGGCGACTTCGCCAGTGTGCAGCGCAGGGCATCCTTCAGGAAATTGCGGTCAGCATAGCCGGTCACCGAGACCGCGCGGGCCGCGTCCAGCGCTTCACCCGTCGACACCCGCACGTCTGATGCGCGCAGGGCCCGGATAAAGCTGGTAATCTGACGGTCCATGCCTGCCTCGGATCAGCGTGCCATCTGCCCCGGATAGGCAGGCTTGCCGCTGGTCGCTTCGCGCACGAGTTTCGGCACATCTCCTGACACGGCCGCAATATCGCTCTCATGCTTCAGCAGCACGTTCAGCGTATCGCGCACAAAGACCTCGTCGAGCGCATTCGCGTGAAGCAGCAGCAGGGTCTTTGCCCAATCAACGGTTTCGGCAATCGAGGGGCGTTTCTTGATGTCCATGTCGCGCACGGACTGAACAAAGCCGACCATTTGGTTCAGGAGATCCTCTGAAATGCCTTCCACGCGCGCCTGCACGATGCGCTGTTCGCGCTTATGGTCCGGGAAGCCGATATGAAGATGCAGGCAGCGCCGCTTCAACGCATCGCCCAGCTCTCGCACATTGTTCGAGGTCAGAATGACAATAGGGGGCACATTCGCCTTGATCGTGCCGATCTCCGGCACGGTCACCTGATAGTCTGACAGGACTTCCAGCAGAAAGGCTTCGAACTCCTCATCCGACTTGTCGATCTCATCAACCAGCAGCACGCTGCCGGCAGACTGACGCATGGCGGTCAGCAGGGGGCGGGATTCGAGGAATTGTTCGGAGAAGAACAAATCCTCAAATGAGCCGAGTTTGGCGAGTGAGGATTCGAGTGATTTCTCGTCACCAACCACCTCGTTCAACTTTTCCTTCAGTAGCTGGGTATAGAGCAGCTGCTTGCCATACTTCCATTCGTAGAGGGCCTTGCCCTCATCGAGGCCTTCATAGCACTGCAAGCGTAGCAGCGGCACATCGAGCCAGCGCGACAGGGAGGCGGCGAGATCGGTCTTGCCGACGCCCGCAGGCCCTTCAATAAGGATCGGTTTACGTAGGCCAAGCGCCAGGAAAACAGCGGTCGAAATCTGCTGCGTCGAGATATATCCGACGGATTCAAGGCCTGACGTAATCGCTTCGATCGACGTCATGGGCTCATAGCCGGTAGGGATTGTCTTGGTCATCCCTCAAAGGGGTAGGGCGGCGAATAGGGACTGGCAAGACGTCTCGCTGGGGTAGGGCGTACGAGCCTACGTAGTGTCACGGGTTATTCCTGCTCGTTTATCCGGCTTAGACTGCATCAAATGCATGGGAGACTGAGATGAGTGATACGACCCCTTCATTGGTCCGGGAGGCCGTTGGCGTATTCGAGTCGGAAGAAGCGTTACAGGTAGCCATCGACGACCTCCTGACCCACGGATTTGATCGTGCCGAGATTTCCCTGCTGGCCGCCTCTGAAAGCGTTGAGCAAAAGCTTGGCCACGCCTACCGGAAAGTTGCTGAAGTCGAGGATGATATTTCTGCGCCCCGGATTGCCTATGTCGCAGAAGAGGATGTCGGGGCTGCTGAAGGGGCGGTGATTGGCGGATTGATCTATGTCGGCGCGCTCGCTGGCATGATCCCGGTTGTCGCGTCTGGCGGCGCATTGGCGGCGGCCTTGGCGGGGCTGGTCATTGGCGGTGGAGGTGGAGCGGCGCTCGGGACAGTTCTGGCGCGTCTGATCGGCAAGGAACATGGTGAATATGTTGCCGACCAGATCGAGCATGGCGGGCTCGCTCTATGGGTGCGGACCTGGAATACAGGGGATGAACGCCGCGCCGCGGAGATACTGAAGGTCCATTCCGGGAAAGATGTGCACCTGCATGGCCTGCCTGACCACGGCTATGTTCCTGATACATCAGTCCTGACCGTCGGCGTGGATGTCGAACAATCGACGCAGATCGTGGATGATGGCAGCGGGGTGTTCTACGTCTCGGGCAAGATGTTCTCGGACCGAGACTCCGCGCAAGCCTATCTCGATCGTCAGACCTATCTTGATACGCTTTATCACTCGACCCAGACGCTCGACTTTGACCTTGACGATGCGCTGCTGGATCCGGCCACCACATTCCATTCGGTCAAGGAGCTGATGAATTTGTCTTGTCCGGATCCGGTGAAACGCGAATTGCTGCGCCGGTGGGCCTATGACGTAAAGACGCTGGAAGTGGCGGATGATGAAGGCATGACGGGTCCGACGTCTGCAGATTTGCTTCAGGAGATCGAAAGCGCCTTCGCACGGCTGCACCCCGCAGGCTAAATTGCGCGAGCGCCCGGTGCCCTGAGGGGTTCGACACTGTAGGGGCGACGCGCTAGGGATTTTCCCATGCCCGTCGCGCGGATTCTCTTTCCCTTGCCGTTACCCGAACCGTTCGATTATGCGGTGCCGGAAGGGCTGGATGTGCGCGAAGGCTCCTATGTTGCGGCGCCGCTTGGCAAGTATGAGCGGCTGGGTGTGGTGCTGGAGTTGCTTCCGGACAGCGCAGGCGAAGGGCGGAAACTCAAGGAGGTTTCCGAAGTCTATCCGACGCCGCCCATGACCGCTGCCATGCGGGACTTCATCCACTGGGCCGCGCGCTACACGGTCTCGCATCCGGGGCATGTCCTCGGTATGGCGCTCCGATCGCGCGGCGGGCTGACGCCCTCACCAACGGAGACTGTATACGCGCTCACAGGCGAAGCGGTCCCGCGGGTGACTGAAGCTCGCACGAAACTGATTGAGGCAGCGAAGCAGCTTGGTCCGCAGAGCGCATCCACGCTCGCAGAGGCGGCAGGGGTATCGTCCGGCGTCGTGAAGGGGCTCGCGACCGCCGGCGTGTTACGGGCGGAATCCATGCCGACGGATCTGCCGTTTGATACCCCATATCCCGACCTGCCGGGTGCGACCCTGACAGATGAGCAGGCTGAGGCGGCTGAGGCGCTCACGCAGGCCGTCTCCACCCGTACGTTTTCCACCTTCCTGATCGACGGTGTGACCGGTTCAGGCAAGACCGAGGTCTATTTCGAGGCCATTGCGGAAGCCTTGCGTACCGATCCAGAGGCGCAAATCCTCGTTCTCCTGCCGGAGATCGCGCTGACGCAGGCCATTCTCTCGCGTTTCGAAGCGAGATTTGGTGCCAAGCCCGCGCCTTGGCATTCCGGCCTGTCCGACAAGGAGCGTCGCCGGACTTGGCGGGAAGTCGCTCATGGCCGCGCGCGCATTGTGATCGGGGCCCGGTCTGCGCTTTTCCTGCCATTCCACAGCCTCAAGCTCATCATCATCGATGAAGAGCATGATGGCAGCTACAAGCAGGAAGACGGCGTCACCTATCATGCGCGTGACATGGCGGTGATGCGGGCGAAGCTTGAAGGTGCCATCGTCGTCCTGGCCTCTGCGACGCCGGCGCTTGAAACGATTGTGAACGCAGAGACCGGTCGCTACCAACGCCTGCAACTCTCTGCGCGACCGGGCGCCTCCCGCTTGCCGGATGTGGACCTTGTCGATCTGCGCCGCGCGCCGCCCGAGCGCAATCACTGGCTATCGCCTCATTTGATTCACGCCATGCAGGAGACGCTGGCGGCCGGGGAGCAGACCCTTCTGTTCCTGAACCGGCGGGGCTATGCGCCTCTGGTCATCTGCAAGAGTTGCGGCGAACGATTGAAAACGCCTGGCACCGAGAACTGGCTGACCGAGCACCGCTATACGGGGCGGCTCGTCTGCCATGTGACCGGCTATTCCATTCCAAAGCCCAAGACCTGCCCGCATTGCGGTGCGGCTGATTCCCTGATGGGGGTGGGGCCGGGGGTCGAACGTGTGGCAGAAGAGGTGCGGACCCTGATGCCGGACGCGCGAATCGAAATCTTCTCATCGGATACTGCCCAGGGCGGTGAGGCGACTCGCGGCATCGTTGACCGCATGGAACAGGGCGAGATTGATGTCCTCATAGGCACTCAGATTGTCGCCAAGGGCCACAATTTCCCGAATCTCACCCTTGTGGGGGTGGTCGATGCCGACAGCGGCATGAAAGGCGGCGACCTTCGCGCGGGGGAACGAACCTATCAATTGCTCAGCCAGGTGGCTGGCCGGGCAGGCCGGGCCGAACGTCCCGGCAGGGCGTTGGTGCAGACCTATGCACCCGACAATCCCGCCATGATGGCGCTCGCGGACAATAATCGTGACGGCTTCCTGCAAATCGAACGGGATGTGCGCGCGGAGCTCGGCCTGCCGCCTTTCGGGCGTCTTGCTGCGATGATTTTGTCGGCGCCCTCGGCCCAGCTCGTGGACGAGATCGCGCTGCAAATCATACAGCAGGCACCGAATGGCGAGGGGATCGAAGTGTTCGGGCCTGCACCGGCACCGATTGCCGTATTGAGAGGGCGTCACAGGCGGCGATTCCTGGTGAAATCACCCAAGAACATTGATCTTTCGGCCTATATGACGGCATGGATAGCGCGACTGAAGCTGCCAAATGCGGTAAGGATGTCGGTCGACATCGATCCTTACTCATTCCTGTAGGCCCGTGGTTTTGCAGTGAATGCCATTTCGCCGCATAGATAGCTTCTTTGGCTGTGTTGTCAGGCTGAAAGACTGATGCTAAGCGGCGCACAGTTTGTATGGGCGCGTGCCGCAAGGTGCGCTGCCTTGCTTTGTATTTTCGGTCGATTTGGCCGACTCAACCATGGACGACAGAACCTTGGCTGCATCTAAAGTGACACAAGCGAGCGAAGCTGCTCGGCGCTATGCCAGCGCCCTCTTCGACCTTGCTCAGGACAAGGGCGAACTCGCCGAGGTCCACAAGGATTTTCAGGCTTTTGCAAAGCTGCCGCAGCAGTCCAGGGATTTGACGACGCTGCTCGGCTCCCCGGCCTTCTCGGCGGATGAGAAAGTCGCCGGTCTGTCTGGAGTAATGAAGAAGGCTGGCTTTTCGGGCCTCCTCGCAAATTTCGTGGGCGTGATGGCCCGCAATGGCCGCTCCCAGGATATTCTGGGCGCTCAGGTCGCCTTTGACGAATTGTACGCGAAACAGCGCGGCGTGAAGCGCGCAGTTGTCCGCACCGCAAAGGAAATGTCTGGCGCCGAGCGCCAGCGCATCGAATCAATCCTCGCCAAGGCCGTTGGCGGCGAGGTCGAATTGTCCAGCGAGGTTGATCCCTCGCTGATCGGCGGCATCCAGCTGCGCATCGGCTCTCAGCTCGTTGACGCAAGTCTTGCCGCCAAACTGGATCGCATGAACACCGCCATGAAGGGAGCATGAGTAGCTCGATGGACATCTCACCAGCAGAAATTTCGGGCATCCTGAAATCGCAGATCGAAAACTTCGGCGTAGAAGCTGAAGTTTCCGATGTCGGTCAGGTTCTGTCAGTTGGCGACGGTATCGCCCGCATCTACGGTCTCGACAGCGTACAGGCTGGCGAGATGGTTGAATTCGACGGCGGCATCAAAGGTATGGCGCTGAACCTGGAAAGCGACAATGTCGGCGTCGTGATCTTCGGCGACGACCGCTCGATCAAGGAAGGCGACACCGTCAAGCGTCTTGACGAGATCGTTGCTGCTCCGGTTGGCAAGGGCCTGCTTGGCCGCGTCGTGAACCCGCTGGGCGAGCCGATCGATGGCAAAGGCCCGCTGACTGACGTAGCCGAACGCTCCCGCGTGGACGTAAAAGCTCCCGGCATCATTCCTCGGAAATCCGTGCACGAACCCATGATGACGGGCATCAAGGCCATCGACGCCATGATCCCGGTTGGCCGCGGCCAGCGCGAACTCGTCATTGGTGACCGCCAGACCGGCAAGACCGCTGTCTGCATCGACACCATCCTGAACCAGAAGCCGACCAATGACGCCGCCAAGAGCGACAGCGAAAAGCTGTTCTGTGTCTATGTCGCTATCGGCCAGAAGCGCTCTACTGTGGCCCAGGTCGTCAAGACGCTCGAAGAGCGCGGCGCCCTCGACTACACAATCGTCGTCTCCGCAACGGCTTCCGAGCCGGCTCCGCTCCAGTACCTCGCACCGTTCACCGGCTGCGCGATGGGCGAGTGGTTCCGCGACAATGGCATGCACGCCCTGATCATCTATGATGATCTGTCCAAGCAGGCTGTGGCTTACCGCCAGATGTCCCTGCTGCTGCGTCGTCCTCCGGGCCGCGAAGCCTATCCGGGTGACGTGTTCTATCTCCATAGCCGCCTGCTTGAGCGCGCCGCCAAAATGGGCGATGCGGCTGGCAACGGCTCCCTGACGGCCCTGCCGATCATTGAAACCCAGGCCAACGACGTGTCGGCCTACATCCCGACCAACGTGATCTCGATCACTGATGGCCAGATCTTCCTTGAGACGGACCTGTTCTACCAGGGTATCCGCCCGGCTGTGAACGTCGGCCTGTCGGTGTCCCGTGTGGGCTCCGCGGCTCAGACCAAGGCCATGAAGAAAGTTGCCGGCTCGATGAAGGGGGAACTCGCCCAGTATCGCGAGATGGCCGCCTTTGCGAAATTCGGCTCCGACCTCGACGCCGCAACCCAGCGCCTGCTGAACCGTGGTGCGCGTCTGACCGAACTCCTGAAGCAGCCGCAATATTCACCGCTGCTGATGGAAGAGCAGGTCGTCGTGATCTACGCCGGTACGCGCGGCTATCTCGACAAGGTCGATCTGAAGGAAGTCACCCGCTATGAGAAAGAGCTGCTGGCTCATATTCGTGGCGCCAAGGCTGATCTCCTTAAGAAAATCCGCGAAGAGAAAGCCCTCACGGACGATATCGAAGCTGAGATCAAGAAGACCCTCGACGATTTCACGGCGAAATTCGCCTGATATCGCCCGCAGATTGAGAACGAAGAACCAGAAGGCCTGACATGCCCAGCTTGAAGGACCTCAAGAACCGGATCAGCAGCGTGAAATCCACGCGGAAGATCACGAAGGCCATGCAGATGGTCGCGGCAGCGAAGCTGAAGCGTGCGCAAGACGCCGCGACAGCTGCGCGGCCCTATGCCGAACGCATGGCCTCGGTTCTGGCCAACCTCTCAGCGTCGGCTGGCGCGGGCGGACCAAAACTCCTGACCGGGACCGGCGAAGACAAGACCCATCTGATCGTCGTCCTGACGGCAGAGCGCGGCCTTGCCGGCGGGTTCAACACCTACGTTGTGAAGCTTGCCAAACAAAAGATTGGTGAGCTGCGCGCCGAAGGCAAAACCGTAAAAATTCTTACGGTCGGCAAGAAGGGCCGCGAACAGCTGTCCCGCGACTATGGTGATATGTTCATTGACCATATCGACCTGTCCGGCGTGAAGGGGGGCAACTTTTCCGAGTCCGCCATCAGCATTGGCAAGATGCTGACCCGCCAGTTTGAAGACGGCGAGTTCGATGTGGCGACACTGGTTTACTCCCAGTTCGTCAACGTGCTCAGCCAGCTGCCAACGGCCCAGCAACTGATCCCGGCGTCTGCGCCCGCAGATGCGGAAACGGTCGATCTCGGCAATGCGCTCTACATCTATGAGCCATCCGAAGAGGCGATCCTGGAAACCCTTCTGCCGCGCTACATCAATACGCAGATCCTGTCTGCGATCCTTGAAAGCGCCGCCGGCGAGCAAGCCAGCCGCATGACTGCGATGGACAACGCCACCAACAATGCCGGCGAGATGATCGACTCGCTGTCGCTGCAATACAACCGTGCCCGCCAGGCCCAGATCACCAAGGAGCTGATCGAGATCATCTCCGGTGCTGAGGCACTCTAAATGGCCAAGACTGTATCCATATACCCGCTCCAAAGGAGACGACCCGCATGAGCACTCCCGCAAACGCTAAAGGCCGCGTGTCCCAGGTTATCGGTGCTGTTGTCGACGTCGAATTCGACGGCGAACTGCCCGCCATCCTCAACGCGCTTGAAACCGATAACAATGGCAACCGCCTCCTGCTTGAGGTTGCGCAACACCTCGGCCAGAACACGGTCCGGACCATCGCAATGGACTCCTCCGAGGGGCTCGTGCGCGGGCAGGCCGTCGCCGATACCGGTTCGCCAATCATGGTTCCGGTTGGACCGGCCACGCTTGGCCGCATCATGAACGTCATCGGCGAGCCGATCGACGAACGCGGCGCGGTTGATACTGAAATGCGCCGTCCGATCCACGCGGCTGCTCCTGACTTCGTCGACCAGTCGACCGAATCCGAAGTGCTCGTCACGGGCATCAAGGTCGTCGACCTGCTTTGCCCATATGTGAAGGGCGGCAAGATCGGCCTGTTCGGCGGTGCCGGCGTCGGCAAGACCGTTCTGATCATGGAGCTGATCAACAATATCGCCAAACTGTTCGGCGGCTACTCTGTGTTCGCGGGTGTCGGTGAGCGGACTCGTGAGGGTAACGATCTCTACCACGAGATGATCGAATCCAAGGTTATCAACCTTGAAGGCGAGAGCCGCATCGCGCTCGTCTACGGCCAGATGAACGAGCCTCCGGGTGCCCGTGCCCGCGTCGCCCTGACCGGTCTCGCCCAGGCAGAATACTTCCGTGATGAAGAAGGCAAAGACGTCCTGTTCTTCGTCGACAACATCTTCCGCTTCACGCAGGCTGGTGCCGAGGTGTCCGCACTTCTCGGTCGTATTCCGTCCGCTGTGGGTTACCAGCCTACGCTGGCAACCGACATGGGGGGGCTTCAGGAGCGCATTACCTCCACGAACAAGGGATCGATCACGTCGGTTCAGGCTGTCTACGTGCCGGCCGATGACCTTACCGACCCGGCTCCGGCGACGTCATTTGCTCACCTTGATGCGACGACGGTTCTGAACCGTTCGATCGCCGAAAAAGGCATCTACCCCGCTGTGGACCCGCTGGACTCCACCAGCCGTATTCTTGACCCGATGATTGTTGGCGAAGAGCACTACAACGTTGCGCGCGGCGTGCAGGAAATCCTGCAGCGCTACAAGGAATTGCAGGACATCATCGCCATCCTCGGCATGGATGAACTGTCGGAAGAAGACAAACTGGCCGTGGCACGCGCCCGTAAGGTCGAGCGCTTCCTGTCCCAGCCCTTCGACGTGGCTGAGGTCTTCACCGGCTCCCCGGGCGTTCAGGTGAAACTGGAAGACACGATCAAGGCATTCAAAGGCCTGATCGCGGGTGAGTATGACCACCTTCCGGAGCAGTCCTTCTACATGGTCGGCAACATCGAAGAGGCGAAAGCCAAAGCTGAAAAGATGCTGGCTGACGCCTAAGCGATAACGGACAGGGACGAATGGCCAACAAACTCCACTTCTCACTCGTGTCACCCGCCAGAGAGCTTTTCTCCGGCGAGGTGGACCACGTGATTGCCCCCGGCTCGGAAGGTGAGTTCGGCGTGCTCGCAAACCATGCTCCGTTCATGACGACGCTGAAGAATGGCGTTGTGCGCGTGCTCGAAGGCAATGACGTCAAGATGCGTATCTTTGTACGCGGCGGCTTTGCCGACGTGACGCCGGATGGCCTGACCATCCTGGCTGAAGAGGCCCGGATGCTGGACAAGCTGAAGGTCGAAGACGTTCAGAAGGAGCTCGACGAGACGCTCCGGAAAATCCAGTCCCTCGACAAGGGCGACAGCGCGAAGATCACGCTGCAGGAGCATTTCGACTATCTCGAAAGCCTCAAGGCCGCGATGGTCCACTAGGGCTGACACATGCGTCGCACTAACAAAAACGCCGCCCCAAAAGGGCGGCGTTTTTCGTTTCGTTTCGTTTCGTTTCGTTTCGTTTCGTTTCGTTTCGTTTCGTTTCGTTTCG